>WLWD01000328.1_pt1 | contig 291754 bp, 237 predicted proteins | sample 6712731 | NCBI WGS metagenome assembly WLWD01 (sample SAMN12718690, study PRJNA576275) | sponge metagenome | isolation source: marine sponge | host: Mycale hentscheli | place: New Zealand: South Island, Marlborough, Capsize Point | collected 2014-11-01
AATTGAAAGTCATTTGAGCATTGGCCACCTAACCTTATCATTAAAAAAAAAAAATTTGGTAAGGCTGAGAAGATATTTCATGCATGAATGGTTGAACACGATAAGTCTAACGCCATACTTTACTTCGTAGAATAGCTTAGTTTTAAGGATTCCCATCATCTATCTTCGCCCTCTCGCCCTCTCTAACACACACCACACTCACACCGACCGACGCGACACCGAGAGATTCCCGCTGGGCTTCTTATTCCCAAAGGTAAGGAACACACCCAGCCCGCGACGGGAAATCTAACGTTAGCTGTAGTACGTGCACGCCGCCGCCGTACGCGTGCACCACCGCGCGCCACGCGCTGAGCAGTGTTGTGTGATGTGGTGCATGAGACGTGTGTGATCAAGTGTACCACGTGCAACAATACTTACTTTTAGTGAGTTCACCAAGTTAGCTGAAAAATTTTATCATTCGTTTCAGTGGTTTGTTGGAAATCCCCATGACACCATAGCTCACATGGGCTGGACTAAATTTGTATGTGACAATGAAGGCAAATATTTGGTGTGCATGTGCTGGAGCCTTATGGACATTAATAAAAAAATAAAAAATAAAAAAATGACGATTGCTAAAAATATCAAGTAGACTTCGAAATATGGCGTTCACACATCAAAATGGATGAAAATAGCTCCAGAAGCATGAAAATAATTTTCATGCTTTGCACTGTTTTTATTGTTTTTGAATTACAGGTACTGGAATGATCCATCCAAGTTGGTGCTACCAGCACTACAAGCCCTACCTTAGTTCCTTACATAGCCACTACGCCTCATCAAGTTACCGGACTGCCTGTCGATGAGGATGAGTTCCGAGATGAACTAGCAAAAGTGCTACCAATCCGCTACAATTTCTGAGAAGTACTAGGGCAGGCTCACTAACTTAGATAAAGTCGTGCTCCCACTCTCTATTTCTCTCCCCTAACTTAACGAAGGTAACCCACACACTTTGCATCCCGGTGTACAGAGAGTTGAAAAACATGATTATGTACTCTTTTAGTGCAATTTGAAGACAATTGGATAGACCCATTTATTTAAAATTTTAATTGGCTATCATGCTCATGTAAATATACCAGGAATTTAGACAGTGCTATTTTTTTCATTTCATTGATCCATGATGTTATATTCATTATGCACAAGATATAGTATTACTTATAGTAAGATATTTCATGGTGAAGGTGGACACATAATGATGCCTTGTTATCCTAAAAGTATAGGACATGCCCAAATGCTCTACACACTCTCTGACTCCATGGTGTATTAATGATACCAGGAAATGATGTTCACTGCTATGCTGCTCTGTATTACTACTAACAACTAACAGCTGCATTTTTTTAAACTTTTTGTGTCATGTAGTGATGCTGCATTTAGTTCAAACACAAACACACACACACACAAAAAAAAAAAAGAGAAAAAAAAAAAGAGAGAGACCACCAATATTAATCAACAATATCCACCATCACTACCCACAAGTGGTATCATACCAATACCACAGCCACATTCCAACAAAAAGTAATCAAGTCCTTTTTACATGTGTCAATTGAGAGTATGTTTTGTTTACTCACAAATAACTTACAGAAGTAGTCATAAATTTCAGAAATTTTCATAAAATTAGCACTGGGCAACTTTGTAGTATTGTCCTTGTTAAAACAAATGAGTATTGCATGTGGTGTTCGGATACTGTAGTGAATTTACACAAAGTGTAGCCTCTTTTAGTTAACATCTCTAAGATGAAATCATCCATGTATCCGTGTACCCACCTCAGTCTAAGATGTGTACACTGATGAAATGAAGATGAGAAGTGCACCAACAGATCATAGCCAACAACAACAATAGCTGTCATAATGCATTGTTTACACACATTCACGTGTCTCCACGATGAGTTCTTGAAATGAATACCAACACAATTTCCAGTTTGTATTAACCATACTGTTTCCAGCATACACACAAACGCAGCACATCTTGCCTGCCTCGTGCCACATACACACACACACATACACACACAATGGCAGCATTACACACTGCTTTGGTTGTTATGGTGCATCATTGCTACTGAATTAGACCACCGACTTGACCCAACCATGGCTAAATAAACTGATGAAAGCTACCTTTGACTGGGTTGTAAATTCCAGCCTTCAGAATTAGTTCAAGTGTATACAATTTACGAATAAATATTATTAATAGTAAATTACAAGAACAACATCAAAGGCAGTCGGTGAGCACAAAACGAACTAGTAGAGGTAGTAACTTTCCAAAATGAGAGATGATACCAAAAATAATAGAGAGAGAAAAGTCCAAATCACAAAGTTTAGAAGAGAGAATCAACAGCTCAACAAGGAAGAGAAAGCAATCAGTATAAGAGAGTAATTCTAACAGTAATTAGTGCTAGAGACAGAAATAGGAATACTAGTGAGTGAATGAAGGCGTGAACTAGTTCAAATGTAAATTAGTATTAATGATCATAAGTTAGTTTTCATGCAGCCGGCTTCAACAGCTACTTCTCTACTGCAGATGGACAAACTATTTAAGCCCCATTTCCAACTTTGAATAGTTGGTTTTCGAATTGTTCTCAATACTATAAAAAGTTTCCTGCACTTCTTTTTTTTTTCCCTATTCAAGTGCAAAAATACCAATACAAATTTACTGAATATTTTTTCAGAATTTCACAATTGAAATCAAGTAAATCTACAAGTTTAGAATGACCCCACAAAAAAACCCACCAATGAACAACAAAATAAAAACACAAGAGAGACTGCTTTGAGGCAATAGTCCTTCTCACTAAGAATTGCTGATGACTGCCAACCAAGGCAATCATGAACACACAACAAACATTATCACATAAGTCACATAACCACAACTACATCTTGGTTGATCTCACCCATGTAATTTCAGAGGGACCACACACACACTCATGTATGTACATTATATGTGCCCAGACTCCTGGCAATACACACACACAAACACACACTCACACACATAAGCACCTGTACACACCAGAGTTTCCAAGTAAACATTTTTTATGTATTTATAGGGAAATTCAGGTATAAATTTGAGGGAGTCTGGTAGTAGTGCATTTTATTGTAACAAATAAACTAGTGATGTGGGCACCAACACTTTCATTACCTTGAATTTGCACCCCAGCAAATGCCAGGCATCTAATCACAGCTGGGTTGACCACCACAATATCCCAACCTGGTACCACCACAATATCCCAGCCTGGTACCACCACAATATCCCAGCCTGGTACCACCACAATATCCCACCCAGCCTGGTACCACCACAATATCCCAGCCTGGTACCACCACAATATCCCAGCCTGGTACCACCACAATATCCCACCCAGCCTGGTACCACCACAATATCCCAACCTGGTACCACCACATTCCCAGCCTGGTACCACCACAATATCCCAGCCTGGTACCACCACAATATCCCACCTGTAACCTACCACAATATCCAGCCTGGTACCACCACAATATCCCAGCCTGGTTACCCACATATCCCCCAGCTGGTACCCTATCCCATACCACCACAATACCCAGCCTGGTCCCACCACAATATCCAAACCCAGCCTGGTACCACCACAATATCCCAGCCTGGTACCCACCACAATATCCCAGCCTGGTACCACCACAATATCCACACACAATATCCCAACCTGGTACCACCACAATATCCAGCCTGGTACCCACAATATCCCACCTGGTACCACCACAATATCCCACCCAGCCGGTACCAACCACAATATCCCCAACCTGTACCACCACAATATCCCAGCCTGGTACCACTACAATATCCCAGCCTGGTACCACCACAATATCCCAGCCTGGTACCACCACAGTATCCCAGCCTGGTACCACCACAATATCCCAGCCTGGATACAATACACTAGCTGGGACCAGAGCTGTGGTTTTTTAAAGTGTTTTTGCAGTCAAGTGTGTGAGTTTCATATGATGATATGAATATAGGATATCGATACACTACAAAAGTGGGTGGTGAGACTCTCAGGAATACTCATGGACAATAGCCATAATCGGATATTGATAAGTTATCCACCAGAAATATATAATACGACTTTAGTACTGGCAGACTTCACACACAGATACTAATGCACTGCCCCCCCCCCCCCCCCCCCCCCCTCCCCCTCCAACACCTTCCCTCATACACACTCCAACCTCCCTGGAGACACTCACAGATTGAAGGCAATGTGTGTGACTCCAGCCAGCAGTTCCGTGAGAGTAGACGTCATCTATGGATCTCTGATGAAACTGTACGTCTCATAATAAGAAGTGAGAATGGAGTTGTCCTGACAGAGGACTGTGATGTAGCTAGCCAGAGAACACTCGTTCACCGCTAGTCTGATCCACCCACGTCACTCGGCCGAGTCTGACTGGGCATGCTGCAAACTGCACAACAAACAAACAAACAAACACACCACAGAGATGCACACAGAGAATGGATTTAGGAGGAGCAAAAGCAACTTTCTCAGAATTTAGGAAGGGCAATAACAGTATAATACAGACACAATCTGTCGTGTATGAGAGAGACATTTACAGTGAAGACATTTCTAGCAGGAGTGAATACACCCACACTTGGCCACCTGCTGCCCTAAATGCAGCCTAAAATGTATGTATGGGTACGTGTGTCTGTGTGTCAGTATGTGAACAGGAGAGTAGGAAACCAGATAGAGTTGTTGCGGCCATTATAACCACACCCACTAAACCACACCCACTCATTTATTCAAGTAATGAATTTGATTAATAGAAAAGATAATACAGCAGTTTGTTTTTATCAAATGAACCAAAGATTTTTAGTTTATGCTCTGCATATTCAAATACCACGGTAATCACACCAAACAATTCTGAACTACATTTGCTATCCAAAAGATCTCTTTGGAATAGTAACTGAAGGACCAGGCTTGTATGGAGTTTAATAAAAATCTTCCATAAGGCTCGATATTAGCTATTCAATCCTGGAAGAAGTTAATTTGAATACTCCATTTCAACATCCCAGTGCGAAAACAACCAACACGAGATCTAGATCAGGTAAAGAGTAGAAAATTAATTGACACACCCCTTTTTGTTAAAATACTGGTGTGACCATGGCCACATACGTTCTCACGTCCCTGGTGAATGCAAGTCTGAGTATGTGTGTGAGTATGTTATATATATATAAGCAATACTATAAACTTACGAGCCATAGTACTGGCAGACTTCCCCCACTGCCACAATGGCACTCGTATATTGGTTGGGCTCATAGGGTCCAGGTAGTGGAGAGACCTAGGGTCAGACGGAGCTCCATTACTGGCAGTGAAGTCTATGCCTACAGTGAAGTGGATCTGACAACCTCCCATGATGAAGTTAAGAAAGGAATAAATTGTCCTCTCCTACAATACAAATAAACTATGAAAAGAGAACACAAGATAAAGTATTGTACCTTCACTGATAGTAGCTTGGCTAGTCCAGAGTTCTTCTTCTTCTTCTTCTTTGTAGGATGAATAAACTCCCACTTCTTTCCCAGTCCATCCTAGAAGGCAGCGTGACTCCATTGTCAAATCCACTAACGTTAGCTTATCTATCACCTTACCAAACACATCTAAATTCCATTCAATCAGCCACACCTTACCATTTAATGACTCCAATTAATGTCAAATCTACTTATCAGCCTCACTTAACCTGATCAAATCCTCAACTTATTACTTAATCCACCACCTTACCTAACAATGTTAACTTGTCAACACCTTACCAGACCCCCTCACCTCAGTCTTATGAACAAGTGTGAATGAGTCGTCTGGGTGCTTCTTGGAGAACTGAAGATATGGATCCGACTTGCCAAGGAAGTCCTACAACACACATCCTCACTATCTCATTATATCACCTAGCAACAGCCTCACGTGCATCAAACAGGTTCCTTATTGATCGATCTCTGTCAACTACAATCCCTTGTTCGTGACCACACCCATGACCACACCCATATATTACGAGTAACAACCACCTTCTTGTCCAAGTCTTCTCCTGCAAACTGAAGTTCCAACATGGAGGAGTTCAGAGACACCTCTTCTGTTCTCACCTGGTCAACACACACACACACACACACACACACACACACACAAGTACGTAATTTCAAACATGTAAACACGATTCAGCTCAAGAAGGTGTCCAAGTATTCTGGTTACTTCTTCAGTTGAAGTCACTAATAATGTTATTCCACTTTCTCCTCTTTTTTTCTTTTCTTCCATTTTTATTGAAGTGGGCAAAGTAACTATGTCAGATGATAACCTTATAGTGTTAATTTAAAAAGTGTTGATCCAGGTCCTGTTTATTAAAAGTAAAATGCACTTCTAATCCACTTCAGAGTCTATACAGTGTGTGTCCAGCTGTTCATAGGAACTGACAGGAATGATCAGTTACACCCTCACACATTCTCTCACTCTCACACAAACAACAAACAGTTTCTCACTGTATGTGTGTGTATGTATGTATGCATTGGAATGCTATAATGCGGTCTGATCATCTACACATGACTATCATGTGACATGTATAGAGAATATGTAAAATGTGAATAGAATGCCTCCCTCCCCCACCACTCACTGTTATTGTTCCCTTCGTCTCTTGTGATTTCTTCCCTTTACCTCCTTCTAGATTACGCTGGAACGGACAGGAACTGACAATCTGGTCATAACATGCCAACATCCTCACAGTTTGTGGGCACTAAAGGAAGAAGACCTCACCTCTCCCAAACAACACTCAAGTCCTCCCAGATAGTCGTCATCTTCCAGAGAACTGGTGGCGTTGTCCAGATCGTACACCGTCAACTTCAGCTCCTGCACTTCCTCAAAGAAGTAGTCCATCTCTATGGTCATGGCAAACTCTGGGTTCAATGTGTTCTTCAGCCATTCTGTGCGACCATACTACGACGAGACACACCCACATGGTAAAGGGTAGCTAGTTGAGCCTTCAAAGTACGTATAAGTTCTTATTTCTGTACATTTTTCGTTGCGAGCTTTAATAATTGATCTGCCTTCAAGAGTAAAGATGATGTAGGCTGAAGTGACACATTTTCTCTAGCAATGCTCTTAAGTAAATATTTCAATTATTGATGATCATTATCATAGTCATCATCTTCATCTTGCAGTTATACTAAATATACTAAGTGGTGATGATATCTGTTATAAGAATCAGTGTTACCTGCTCACCTCTGCATAGTCCACGTGACCTGCTCCCTTCAGGTAGACTACGACCATTGGGTCTGATTTGGAGAAGACATCTTTGTCTTGGAGATTAGAGCAAGAGATGCTCAAAGACACTTTTGAACAAGGAACAGGAATACGCGCTGCCGCACGGTCCCCAACTCATCTTTAACAATGCTCTGCAAACTTCAGGCGTAGCCACACCTGGTTACCTGCCTCTACGCTTGGGCTGCCGAGACAAATATCAATAGCTACAGCGCAAGCAATACAGCTCAACAGATCGACCCTTTACCTAAATCATAGCCTCACTGGACCAATCTCTGTCATTATAAATAACACATATTTTCGAAAGATGGTTTGGATCATTTTTATTTGTGTTTCTCATAGGGTTTCACCTAATTTTCACTCACTCCCTTCTAATAGTTCTTAGCTATAAACCTTTCCTGTGGCTAGCAAAAAAAATTGTAAAAAATTTTTACACTTGAACGATGTTCTTTATTTATTTCATAAAATGAATGTGGCTTTCTTAGTGATGAGCTTCTAGCTCTTCCAAATGATAAGTATATAGTTTGCCTTTAACTAAATGTCCTCATTGTAGTGTTGAATTCTTCGACACACAATTCAATCCACCATTCTATTACACAAACAATACCAATTATAATAATAACAATATTACAATAAAAACTAAATGCTTACTAGAGTCGTTGCTGTATTTTATCTGCCACTAGTTTACAATAGTCCACTTCAGATAAGATAGTAACAAACTCCTTGAGAGCTGAGGGTCTGGATGATAAGACTGAACGGACATTGCCTAAAAGAATTCTTGCTCTGTGTTTGTCAGTCAAGTCCATGCGCTGGATGAGTTGGTCATAGGCATCTTCAGTTACGAGTCCAATACTGTAGCAGTGATCAGCTACTGTCATGACACAAGGCGTCACTGAGAGGACCAAGTCAGGATACACTCTCAGAAATATACTCAAGTTATTGCCACCTAATAATAAAACACTTTCAATTATTATAAATACAAACAGAACTTGACTTACTTTTAGAGATCTCTACCACAGGATCTTTCTTCTCATATTTCTAATACCAAATAAACAAGAGATAGTTATTACAAGTTAGAATACATGTTCTATTCCTGCATACCTGTCCATACCAAATGAGGTGTCTGTTCTGAAGTGCAATTCCTTGTGAATTGATGACGCATGCCATGACCGAAGGAATGGACTCTGCTTCATGAACTAACCCGAGATGATTCCCTCCTTCATGTGAACGACAGTCAAAGGCAAACTGGTAGTCCATGGAGCTGTTGTAGTTCATTCTGGAACTAGCCTTCTTTAGAGTGGCCTCTATTTCTTGTTTTAGAGCAGTACATTCGTGGTGAATGGAGTCTTGGAATGTAGAATCACATGAAACTACGACTTCAAAATAGTTGCATCGAGATATGAATGCCACACGAATTCGTTTAGATCCGTACATAAAGTGCACCATGTTTTTCTTGACACCTTCTCTAATGAAAGAGAAAGACTTGTTAGATATGAAACAAGCCATTGAAGCAGAAAAGAATCCCATAGGAGTAAACCCACTACTGAAGTACATCAAGAGAGGCTCCACCAAACATGATCTACAGGATTCTTTGTGAAATAGGTCAAGTTCCTTTGCACTAGTGTTTTCTAACATGCAAGGCATAATGTATTCTTTCTCTTCTAAGACCAAGTTAGTATCAGAAGATTTGACTGACACAATCTCGGCTACAATGTGAAGATATGCTAGCAAAGCTACCAGTTGCTCTGGTAGAATCAGATCTCCTGAAATGTCAGCTGTAGCTGATATCAAATCTGCCATAGTGAATCGACCTGTCTTCCTGAATCTCTCGGATGTGGCCTGACCTATGCTATCAAAGCTGAGGGCTTTGAGAATGACACCAGTGATACTGTTATACACTACCTGAATGTCTATGATGACCAGGTCTTCCAAACCAGGCACATTGGGGAAGTGCATCAGAACACCGGCATGGTGGTGAAGAAACCACAGAGCTGCTTTGGTCTCGTAGGGTGTCATATTGAAGGCATGGGACAAGGCCAAGCAGGTCTCCAGGCTGGCTGTCCTCACTTCTCTCATGCGAAGACACAAGCTGAACAGGAGCCACACGGCTGGAATTTTTAGCTTCTTAAAGTGTTTCTCCATGGCATTCTCCAGTAGCTGATGCAAGTGATCGATTTCTTCTATTCCTCCTCCCATGTTGTCCAGAGAAACTACAAGCTTGTCTTGTGAGCAGAACTGAACTATGCCCTTCCTGTAGAAGTCAGTGTCTCTGATCACTTTTTGAAGCTGTGAGTCGACTGTAGCGATGTCTTCCTCAGAAACCTTGTCTTTGTGAGTACCCACTATATACACTACTGACTTGGAGGACTCCAGTATCTCACCAATGGCTGGGTTGTCTGTTCCTGGTAGAGGTTGAAGATGGGAAGAGGAACTGAAACAAGATATACTGGCCAGAGTGCGCAAAAGCATCTCTTGCAGAGTAAACTCAGATTTCTCTGGTGCACTTGTCTCTCCTGAAGCTCTCTGATAAAAGACCCGGTACTCCTCATTTAATTGGAACATGTAGTTAAAGAACAGCAAGTACAGGCCAGGTCCTATGGTGAGTGCTGGTAGCATGTCCATCAGCTCAGGCTGACCTCCAGTATCTTCCATCCTCAAGAAAGCTCTGAAAGAATGCCTCAAATCTTCAACAAACTCTGGTTGTTGGGACACTTTCTTGAATACGGCAGCTATTTCGGAATAATCTTGTGATGTTGCCACCTCATCAGAGAGTTGGACATTTGTTGGTGAGACAGGAGAGGATTCCTTCTGTCTTGATGGCTTACTTTTGGTAAATCCAAGTAAAGTAGATTGTGGCGATTCTTCCACAGACTGCTCTGAACCACTGCCATCCTGATGGACACTTTTTGCGGTTTCTCTATTTTTATGGGAATCACTTGTACCCTCAGAAGTGGATTTGGTCTCAAAACTACTTTTGATACTGCGAAAGAGCACAGATGCTTCCTCAGTGAGATTCTGTACAATGGCCCAGTTTGCCGTCCTTTCTGCTGTAGTTGGATCAGACGAGCCTTGGACTAGCATATTGGAACACTCCACTGTGCCTGTGCTGCCATGAATCTGCTCCTCTTCTCCTGCTGACAGAAGATCTATGATCTCTTTCCTAACTCGACGGCGAGTTGTACTCTTGCCTTGTCGTGGAGGACCAACAAACATCAACTTTAAAGACAGAAGCTCCAGCACATCCTTGGAAACAATGAAGTGCTTGTATGCATCTTCAATCTTGTAGTAACCTATCACAGCAAATAAATACATACTTTGGACTATAAAACCAATCCAACAAATACAAATACTGATGTCTAATAATCATATTTATAACATATCTATCAGCACCTTAAATAGACTTCATTATACAGTGTAAAAATAGTATTGCATTCATAAACATCATTAAAATGTACATGACACAAAATACTATTACACACATACTATTTTAAAAACTACTCTTACCTCTCATGAATGCGTCAATTTGCTGACTCAGCTCTGCTAGTCCAATATCTTGTAAGACATCCAGTAGTTGTTGCCATGTTGGATGATGTAGTCTACGCCATGTGACAATAACTTGTTCTACATAATCCACAGGATCTGTCTGTGGGTCAAGGTCTGGTAGTTCTACTCCAGTAGATTGTGTTAGTTGAGAGTGACTGTTGGCCAGGACAGACTCAATGTCAATGCCCATCACTGCCTCTAGTCTGGACAGGACATTGGATATGAACTGGTTGTCTGGGGAATAGGATATCACTACACAACAATAACAACAACAATATTATAAATATTTGTTTTTAAGGTCAAGACTTGTTGTATACTATACATACAACTAGCTACATATTTTTATAGATAGGGGCAGGCAGAGTGCTGGAGCTAAGCCAGCAAAAGCAGCTGAAATAAAAACAGCTGCCAGTAGAAGCAGCTGCCAGTATCATCTGCAATTTAGATAAGTTGTAAAGACTAGTAAATACCTAACATTTATAATTATTAACATGTTAATAATAAATTATTTTGTTCAAACATAATTTACCAAATAACAATTAAAATTTTTTTAGGACAATCTCCATAACAATAACAATAATCTATAAATGTACTTGAAAGAGACTATATTAATATGAACCTGCTGAAAAGAAAAAAATATTACTGCAGGGTAGAGAATTTTGAATACACTAACCTGACAGAGTTCAGTCAGGGAGGCTTCTAGAGGGGTGCTGCTATTTGAATACACTAACCTGACAGAGTTCAGTCAGGGAGGCTTCTAGAGGAAGCTGCTATTTGAATACACTAACCTGACAGAGTTCAGTCAGGGAGGCTTCTAGAGGGAGCTGCTATTTGAATACACTAACCTGACAGAGTTCAGTCAGGGAGGCTTCTAGAGGGAGCTGCTATTGGAATACACTAACCTGACAGAGTTCAGTCAGGGAGGCTTCTAGAGGGAGCTGCTAGTTGAACACACTAACCTGACAGAGTTCAGTCAGGGAGGCTTCTAGAGGGAGCTGCTATTTGAACACACTAACCTGACAGAGTTCAGTCAGGGAGGCTTCTAGAGGGAGCTGCTATTGGAATACACTAACCTGACAGAGTTCAGTCAGGGAGGCTTCTAGAGGGAGCTGCTAGTTGAATACACTAACCTGACAGAGTTCAGTCAGGGAGGCTTCTAGAGGGAGCTGCTATTTGAACACACTAACCTGACAGAGTTCAGTCAGGGAGGCTTCTAGAGGGAGCTGCTATTTGAATACACTAACCTGACAGAGTTCCTCTATACACTCCATTCTTGTTGGCCATTACTAACTGTTTAGTTGCTAATACTGCAGTAGCTATCCATTCATCATCCTCCTTAGCTGGTACATCTCCCTCACTAGTAGTCTCAATCAACTTCTCTGTTCTGTTGGAGTAACTGCTAACTGTAGAATAGTTATCGATGCCGATTAGATTTGATAAATACGAGGCAATAGCGAAGATGGCAATAGGTGTGGTTACTGTCCTCCATATTGTTAGTGGAGTTGTCCTGCCATTACTAGCAGATGCTATGACAGACTCTAAAGTGCATATAAATAGAATCTCTCTCTTGTCAACTCCTCCTGTGAAGTAGAAGTTGCCTTCATGGAATGTTGATTGCATGTCATAGCATGAATAAGGAAGTGAGTCTGCAGTCGTCCAATGGTCGTTGAGTAGAACTTCCACTACATCCAAGTCCTCGTCATGTGAGCCCCACCCACCAGCCACGACCAGGACCTCTGGTGATCCTCCACTAACTGATGATGCTCTGTAGCGATGAGTAGGCATGGCACGTAGCGATGGCTTCCAGTCTAGACCAGTAGTACTAGTCAACAGAGAGTTAGTGGGTACCATAGTGGAGGGATGATAGGTAGTTAGGGACGAGGCTACATATGGTGCACGAGTAGTAGTCCATGAGTGAAGGTCAGTAGAGATGTGAAGTCTGTCATTATAATAATCTAGTAGCAGTACTTTATTCTGTAGTACTGCACATTGTAGAGGCCAGACACTCTCCCTCCATGTATGGCAGTGTTCCCAGTGAAGTGAGGCTAAAGGGTGAAGGAGATTTCTCTAAATACAAATAAACAAAATATATAAATAATAAAGAAAATAATGACAAACAAACAAACATTACACTAATTGTTTTAATGCAAGACTTTAAAACTAACACACAAACAAATTTATACCAGACATTACATGCACCAATGTACGAAATATGCTAACACACAAACAATATTTTCTAATACAAGCAATGCACGTGCTATATAAATACTTCATAATTAATACAACTGGAAATAAAAACAATACAAAATAACAATATTGTTAACAACAATAAATAATGTAAACAAACACACGTACATACTAATTATATACAATGTTGACTAAATACAACATACAAACACACAAACATAAAACACTAACATCATATATGACCAGCAATGAGAAAATTGACCATTTTGACAATCAATTCAAATTGCGTAAAAAGTAAAGTCAATTTATCAAAACTATGTTTCTGGCGTTTTCTGCAACATTACTATAGTATGTCCAAGTTGAGTTGGCACTACCGCAAGCGAGGTAATTGAGGAATGCATTGAGTACTTTACCGGAAGCAATTTAGTCATGTGAATCCAAATCAATTAAGCGCGCAAACGTCAACGTTGCACGTGAAAAAGGGGCGGTAGCACAGGTGCGCATTAATACTATAACTATTGAAAGAAAGAAATTTAGTAAAGTTTATGGAGTTTTTCGGGCGCTGTACAGCTCATCTCGTCTGTTTTCAATGATATTTATGTTTCTTAAGCGTAGATAATGTACAGCAGATGGAAAACGCAAACTGGTGGGAGTTCTTCTAAAGAGACGGAATTAAAATCAGTGGATTCTACCTACTGTGTCCCAAGAAATATTCTGATGTTCACAGGATTCAGCAGTACAGCACTGTAAACTTGTAGCTAAAGTTACTAGACTTTCATGTTAAATAAAATTATCAATTCTTTCATTTATTTATAATAAGGTATATGAAAATTGATGAAATGATAGAATTTAAGTAGTACACATACAAAAAATAGTTGTGATCGTGGAGTTCAGCCTGAGTTGGTCCTAATTCTTACAATAAACGGCATCTATAATAGTGAAGAAAAGGAATTGGTATAAACACGGCTTTGACAAGCACACAATTTAACGGCAAACAGCGTAAGTGTGGCTGTATTACAAGTTGATAGCTAAATGATAGCTATATCACTGAAATATATTGACAAATAATCATACCAACATCCTATCAGGTGGTCCTGTACCTTTGCAACAACAGAACACTCCGTCTATCCTGTTTCCACACTCGCAACCTAAGCTAATCGCATATAAAGCTAGAAACACAGCAATCTGAGAAGAAGCCGCTCATTGTTTACAAAATTCTTAATGAAGACTGTCCGCGTGATAAATTGAGCCATACCGCGTGACTAAAAGCGGGCGCGTTTTGAGCGATAACCTGTGGTTTTTTTTATTCCCATAGACTTTTGTATTGAGTTTTGGAATAGCACTTTCTCTCCGGTTTTGGAGTTTACTGAGGGAATATTTTTAACCGCTTCGGCGCGAGCTTTCCAATGGTGCAAACCCCGGATGCGTAGCTGCTTCCGTTCTAAAGTTATTCAAGTTTTTCTTGCGGCCAACTCAACTTGGACATACTATAGCAAACTACTGAAGGTTAAAATTTCGGCTGATTTGAGCTAAAGCTTCAAAGTAGGGTTTTAGTAATGGCGATCTACCGTACTAATAGCACCAGCTGAATTGGAGAAAGCAAGTCGCTGTTTCTATGACGATACCCGTGGAAGCTAAAATAAAAAAGGGCCACAGGAAGAATAGCTTACAACACAAACTCTAGCTTACTCAGTATGACTAGTAGTATACTAAAGCCTAAAAGCTTACCAACTTTTTTCAAGAAGTCTTGGACAAGCACTAAAAAAAAACTCCGTACAAAAATTCTGGATGCAAGGTCGCCCTTTGCCAGGAAAAATCTTACAATACCCATTTAAACAAGATTTTCTCTTCACTTTAATTTTTGTTCTGAAGCTAACCGTGTGGCTTTCTGAGTGTTTATACAGCCCACATAGACGCTCCTAGCTGAAGAATGAATGGTAAGTGCTATTGACTTATAGAACTACAGGATTACCACATAAAACTGATTATTTTTTAACATTTCATAATGTCAGTTTTCTCAGAGCAAGTCACATATTCTAACACACAAATACGCATTAAGAAAATATGATGCCTCTTCTTGTGTTAAAAGGCACCAGAAAATGGTTTGAACTTCATCCAGTAGAACGGACAGTGGAAGCAGGTATAACAAAAGAAGGTGCAAATAGTATGGCGATTCATAAAATACGGTTATACTTCTGTTAAACTATGTGTTAAAGTTGTTGTTGTTGTTTTTAATCTTTCCTATTTATCTTATGGCTCACTTCTAGAAATATAGAAATTGTTTTCCAAAATTGTATTTACACATTCAAGAGATTTTGCTTTTGGATTTAAAAATAGATTCTTGCAGAATTGTGGTACGGCTGTCCTACGCTACCAATACTTTCTAGGAGTCAGCGCCATTGCTGGTTTAGATATTTTTACAGCTAGAGATTAAACTGGAAGAAGACCTACAAAATGAGGACCTGGTTAGAGTGTTGTGTCTGTTGTAACTTTAGCCAGCCCGTTTTTTAAAGCTAGTCAGTTTTTTTTTCCAACAAATCTTTTTGGATGACCTCCATAGTGTTTAATAGGCAGTACAAGGTCTCAGCTTATTGATATAGCACTGGAAGAGTTTTAACTTTTAGCACTAAATACACAGAACAGCTCGACTATTTTTATTAGCATTTTATGTTAGCAGTACTGAAATAAATAGAATTAATAGAAACAGTAACAAAATGTTGAAAAAAGGCTGTTTACTTCAGTTCTACGCGACACATTTTAGAAGCTTTTTAAGATGGCTACTGTGCCATATAAAATACTAACACACACACAAACATACATTCAATGAAAGAAAAATCAAAATTATTAATAAAAGGACACAAACATACGAATGCTTTACACATAGTAAGAAAAGACAAACCAAACAATAAACAAACAATAAAAATCTCAACAATAAAAACAACCATAACATAACAATATTACAAAAGAGTATAACACACAACTTACTATATTTCTGGAACAAACTAGACTTCAATGATAGCGAGAGTAAAACAACTACCAACTATAAAGACAAAGAGAGGGAAACTCATGTCTGAGTATCCTCTCACAAAAAACACACTAACACTGCAAAAAAGAGAGGGAAACATATCTGAGCATGCTCCAAAACAAAAAAGGAACCACCAGCAACTTGAAAGAAAAAGTAAGGGAAAGTCATATCTGAGCATGCTCAAAAACAAAAACAAGCATCAGGAACTTAAAAAAAGAGAGGGAAAGTTATGTCTGAGCATGCTCAAAATAAGGCACCAGCAATTTGAAATAAAAAAAAAAAAAAGAGGGAAAGTCCTTTCTGAGCATGCTCATAAGTAGTGTTGTTTTAGTTAACTAAAACTAAATCCAAAACCCCTTAGTTTTGGGGTATTTTACTTTTGGTAAGAATAACTAAAACTAAGCTGTAGAGAATATGAAAAAACTAAAACTAATTATTTTAGAAGACAGTAAATTCAATAATAACTAAAACTACCAGTAGAGTGGATGATAAAAACTAAAACTAAGCAATTTTATTGTAAACTATTCACCTTGAATTATGTCATTAGTAAATGAAAATATAAATTCCCATAAGTAATTATTCTCTAAACTACATAACAAATACCATACTTTATTAATAATACCCAAGTTTTCACAGAAATATGCCATTTTTTTAAGTTCTTTGGAAAAACTACACAAACAACTTTCTTTAAGGAGTCTCATTATTGCAGAATTTGAGAGGCAAAATAAATTAACTAAAACTAAGACAATTGATAGTATAACTAACTAAATCTTCTACATGGTATTGAAGAAAAACTAAAAACTAACTAAATCTTCAGAAAGAATTTGGGGAAAAAACTAAAACTAAGCATTCAAGATATTTTTTTGTATGAATAACTAAAACTAAGAAATTCTGGAATTGCTAAACCAAAACAACACTGCTCATAAGGAGAAGTTCATAATCCAGGTAAAATGGAGGCTAACAATAACTAACTTATGCATACATGGAATAACACTAACATACCTTACCCTTATAAAGTCTGTACTAGAGTCAATGCCAAAACTATTCTGTCACACAACTTGTGGTTTAGTCGACTTTCACGATACACGTCAAACACCAGATCTAGTAATCAGCTAAGAATTTAAACAATGGATCTCTAGCTATTTAGCTAGAAAAATGGATCTAGTAAGCTTCTAGAAAAAACAACACTGGATCTAGCTGGTAATCACCTAAAAAACAAACACCAGATCTAGTCATCTGCTAGAGCTAAGCCTCAACTGAAAGTAGATAAGCACTCACCTCAGTAAGAGCGGCTTGAGGCTGACTTTCCGCCATAACTTGCTAACCTGCAAAAAATGCTGTAACTACAACTTCAACAATGGGGTCCCTCTGGGTGTGGCAGTCTCTCTGTCCTCACTGGACCACACCCAAAATACACTCGCACAGTTAGTTTCAGCCTTTACAAAATTCAGTTATTTTTTATTGCGCCTGCGTGGGAGCGAGAAGAATTATACGTGAATATTATAATAGGCATGGAAGCTACAATGACAGTTTAGTTTGTGGACAAATCAGATAAATGTATAGCTAGTAGACTTATCTTGAACATGTGATCTGAACATGTCAGTGGACCACAAGCTTTAGAAACATAAGGAGGCAAAAGGTACAGAGCAGTGAGACTTCCCTAAAGCCAGTTAGAAGAAAACATCCTTGCACATAACTTATCCCAAGCAACTTTAATCAGTCAATTCCTGTAGCTGCAAAGCCCAGAGAGATAAGGACATTATGGAATAGCATTTCTTCAGTGTAGCATTTGTAGGTGGTGTAATCACAAAGTTTCTGTTGTAGCATTAGTGAAATGGTGGAAAAACACAGGCAAGTGATAGATCATTCAGAGTTTTAGCATTCAATACAACAATCACACACTATACTTCTCAACTGCACAACTTATAAGGTGATACATAATGATATTCATAAGTGATAAAAACCACAAGTGTCAGTACAACTTGGCCACATCAACTAAAGGTAGTTAGCGATTATCACATGGTACATATCTGTTTGAAGGTTTTTCTTTGTGGCTACTGTCACCTGCTTTACTTCCTTGACCAACTCTTGGGGAAAGGTTCCTCTCTGGTACATGATTACTAGTAAATAGCATATAAACCTCTTCTTCCTCCTCCACTAAATCTGAACTGCCATACTGTATGAATATGGATCTAACCTTTGCAATACAACTTCTACAACAGATCTAGGTCCAGGTTTGAATTGCTTTCAACATCGCTAAACGCAGGAAATTGCTTTCAACATCGCTAAACACAGGAAAGAGAGATAACTAATGCAGGGAATCTAGCATCAAAATTATGTCAAATTGGAAGAATTAAAAAAACAGTAGGATGGCCTAGTTAGTGATACAGTAGAAAATTAAAAAAATAAAATTGGAAATTAAAGTCATTAAAACCTCAATTACGGCTCTATCTTGCTATATTTTTTCTTATTTTGTTTGGAGGATGTTAATTAGACTATCAGTGTAACACAAGGTGACAATAGACAAGCTAGTAAAAAAAAAACCCCTCAAGATGACAAGTAAAAAAATGAGAGAATTTTAAGTGGGAGGGAATAAACATCAGTCTTGATATTGGCTGAAAGTTTGTAAGGTCATTTAAAGTAGCCTTGCCGGCCAGTGAGTGACAATTTATCATTAAACTTCAGAATTGATAACTCTCTGCTGACCTGCAGATCCACACCTCATCCCACAACAGGTGAATCTCCTGCAAAGTTGAACTTGCATTGGCAGGAGCTTCTCTTTAAAGAACCATTTTAAATAATCGGAAAAAGTGTTACTTTAAGATAACAAACTTAAAAGAAACAGGTTAAAAATACCTGGAACATTCCAGCTAGATAAAGCCCCAGATCGCGATCTATTCCACTGAATTATTTACTACTCAAGCACCTCATCTTTTTCAAGTTCTAACAACATATCTATTAACACTTCTAATCTAAAGAAAAATTGTTATTTAAAAACTTACAAAATGACATAAAAATCTTTTGATAAAACTCTTAAAACAATACAGAGTCTACAGCTACATCAGAGTTCAAAGTCTACGAGGAACTATGTTATTCTTTCTTATATAGTCAGTCAGTTGACTCGGAACTTCAGCCAACACAGCACTAGCTAGAGTCTGAGGAGTAGCCTGGAAATAAATACAACAAAAACACATCACTAACTTAACTAGACCATCCTACTGTATCACTAACTAGACCATCCTTCTGTATCCCTAACTAGACCATCCTACTGTATCACTAACTAGACCATCCTACTGTATCACTAACTAGATTATCCTACTGTATCACTAACTAGACCCATCCCTACTGTATCACTAACTAGACCATCCTACTGTACCACTAACTAGATTATCCTACTGTACCACTAACTAGACCATCCTACTGTATCACTAACTAGACCATCCTACTGTATCACTAACTAGACCATCCTACTGTATCACTAACTAGACCATCCTACTGTATCACTAACTAGACCATCCCACTGTATCACAAACTAGACCATCCTACTGTATCACTAACTAGACTATCCTACTGTATCACTAACTAGACCATCCTACTGTATCACTAACTAGACTATCCTACTGTATCACTAACTAGACCATCCCACTGTATCACTAACTAGACCATCCTACTGTATCACTAACTAGACTATCCTACTGTATCACTAACTAGACCATCCTACTGTATCACTAACTAGACCATCCTACTGTATCACTAACTAGACCATCCTACTGTATCACTAACTAGACCATCCTACTGTATCACTAACTAGACCATCCTACTGTATCACTAACTAGACTATCCTACTGTATCACTAACTAGACCATCCTACTGTATCACTAACTAGACCATCCTACTGTATCACTAACTAGACCATCCTACTGTATCACTAACTAGACCATCCTACTGTATCACTAACTAGACCATCCTACTGTATCACTAACTAGACCATCCTACTGTATCACTAACTAGACCATCCTACTGTATCACTAACTAGACCATCCTACTGTATCACTAACTAGACCATCCTACTGTATCACTAACTAGACCATCCTACTGTATCACTAACTAGGACCATCCTACTGTATCACTAACTGGGCCATCCTACTGTATCACTAACTAGACCATCCTACTGTATCACTAACTGGACCATCCTACTGTATCACTAACTAGACCATCCTACTGTACTGTATCCTACTATCACTAACTAGACCATCCTACTGCATAACAAGACTATCACTAACTAACCATCCTACTGTATCACTAACTAAACTGTATCACTAACTAGACCATCCTACTGTATGACTAACTAGACCATACTGTATCACTAACTAGATCGTCCTACTGTATCACTAACTAGACCATCCTACTGTACCACTAACTAGACTGTATCACTAACTAGACCATCCTATTGTATCACTAACTAGACCATCCTACTGTATCACTAACTAGACCATCCTACTGTATCACTAACTAGACCATCCTACTGTATCACTAACTGGACCATCCTACTGTATCACTAACTGGACCATCCTACTGTATCACTAACTAGACCATCCTACTGTATCACTAACTAGACCATCCTACTGCATCACTAACTAGACCATCCTACTGTATCACTAACTAGACCATCCTACTGTATCACTAACTGGACCATCCTACTGTATCACTAACTAGACCATCCTACTGTATCACTAACTAGACCATCCTACTGTATCACTAACTAGACCATCCTACTGTATCACTAACTAGACCATCCTACTGTATCACTAACTAGACCATCCTACTGTATCACTAACTAGACCATCCTACTGTATCACTACCTAGACCATCCTACTGAATCACTAACTAGACCATCTTACTGTATCACTAACTAGACCATCCTACTGTATCACTAACTAGACAATCCTACTGTATCACTAACTAGACCATCCTACTATATCACCAACTAGACCATCCTACTGTATCACTAGACCATCCTACTGTATCATACTGTATTACTAACTAGACCATCCTACTGTATCACTAGACTATCCTACTGTATCACTCACTAGACCATCCTACTGTATCACTAACTAGACCATCCTACTGTATCACTAACTAGACCATCCTACTGTATCACTAACTAGACAATTCTACTGTATCACTAACTAGACCATCCTACTATATCACTAACTAGACAATCCTACTGTATCACTAGACCATCCTACTGTATCACTAACTAGACCATCCTACTGTATCACTACCTAGACCATCCTACTGTATCACTAAATAAACCATCCTACTGTATCACTAACTAGACCATCCTACTGTATCACTAACTAGACCATCCTACAGTATCACTAACTAGACCATCCTACTGTATCACTAACTAGACCATCCTACTGTATCACTAACTAGACCATCCTACTGTATCACTAACTAGACCATCCTACTGTATCACTAACTAGACCATCCTACTGTATCACTAACTGGACCATCCTACTGTATCACTAACTGGACCATCCTACTGTATCACTAACTGGACCATCCTACTGTATCACTAACTAAACCATCCTACTGTATCACTAACTAGATCATCCTACTGTATCACCAACTAGACCATCCTACTGTATCACCAACTAGACCATCCTACTGTATCACCAACTAGACCATCCTACTGTATCACCAACTAGACCATCCTACTGTATCACCAACTAGACCATCCTACTGTATCACCAACTAGACCATCCTACTGTATCACTAACTAGACCATCTTACTGTATCACTACACTTCATTTACATGTGAAAAGTTCCGGTAAGGTACGAACTGGACGATGTCTCTATCAGCACGCTCTGACCCGCTACTCAACCTGCACATAAAGAGTAAAAGTTCATTTATACAAATGGAGTAGATTTCTTCCTCGCAATATTATATCTCACATTGCATCATCTGAGTCTAGCTCATCCATGGCGGAGAAGTTAGCACTTCCCACACCCACTATGATGATAGACATGGGGAGACGAGAGGCAGCAATGATGGCTCTCTTAGTGTCCGCCATGTCTGATATAGCGCCATCAGTAAGCATGAGCAGAATGAAATATTGCTACAGGAATATACGTCAGTGAGCATGAGCAGAATGAAATATTGCTACAGGAATATACGTCAGTGAGCATGAGCAGAATGAAATATTGCTGTGGGAATATATAAGACCTGTATCAGTGTTCAGACAGACATTACACTAGTTGTGTGATGGCCTAACCTGAACTTCCACGTTCTTCTTGGCCTCTGCTGCAAACCTGGCCACATGGTTGATGATGGGGGCAAAGTTCGTGGGTCCCCAGAGTTCCACAGATCTGATGGCATTGTGATAGGCAGCAACCACACCCGGTATTCCAGTACAATACGGGTCTGACGGGTTTCCATTGAAGGCAAACTCATGAGATAATTGTCCGTTGATTTGAGCAGCAAAACTGAGAACTAATAATAATAATAACAATAATAATAACAATAATAATAACAATAATAATAATAATAATAATAAAAACAACAACAATAATATTAATAATAATAATAATAACAATAATAATAATAATAATAATAGTAATAATAATAATTGGCGAGCGAGCGTAGCGAGCGAGACACTTACAGGGGTAAAAATGAAAAAATCGGGGATGTTTGTTTATTTATATATATGGACGTATGTATGTCATTTTGTACTTTGACCCTCCGTATTTTTGTGTTTGCTCCGCGTTCGACCCCGTCCCAAACTTCACTAAACAGAATCCTCCGGTTTAGCGACCATTACCCGTATCACCTTAGAAATTGAATTGTTTACGGCTTTGAATTGTTTTGCGGGTGCAGTTAAAACTCAAAATCTTATGGGAGCTCCATTTCTATTCGAGTTAGTGGCGGTGGTAAGTTAATGCGCTATTTGTCACAGTTATAAGCCCTACTCAACAGTATATACTTAAAAATGCATTGTCCACTAGACGAACCACGAAGGTAAGTCTTGCGTAGGTATGTTCAGTTGTGTGAAAGTATTGTGCGTTACAACTACTATTAAGAATATCACAAAGAAAATTTTAAATAACGTGATTTGATTTTGTTGCTTCTTTTTCAAATTCAAACTGTTGCGGGAGCGGTTACTATGACATTGAAACCCCTTTACCTCATACATAATTTAAAAACTCGACTTTATTTTAATAGCTTGAGTGTTAGTTGTTAAAATCAAATTTAACAATAGTGTAGTTTAAGGCTCGCTCGCCATTTGTGCTCAAGCACACCACTAGTAATAATAATAATAAATACTAGTAGTAATTAAGAACCAGTGATATTCGCTGATATGTTTTATTCAGGTGTTGTCGCTGATCAGGAACAATTGTGGGCTGAGACACTTGCAGATGATCCTGCAACAGAAGAAGATGTACAACGGGGTGGACTTACACCAACCAATATCGATCCTCGACTTTACCATGACATTCAGGAACAACTGAGCAGATTGATAGGGAAAGCAGAGCAAATCATTGGGAATGTCACAACATATCTAGCTGAATCCATATCTGAACCAAGTTTGACGGGGGGAAGTTATTAACAGGTGTCAGAGTGGAGCATGGGAACACCGATGCATGGGAGCTGGACTATGTCAGAACATGGGTAGGGAATGGAGTCTTCATGCATGGAAAGAAATGACTAAATCTTTGGAATGGAGTCTTCACGCATGGAAAGATATGACTAAATCTTCACAAACCAAGTTTTTATCAATGCAACAGAGCGTTCAGCTAAAATCTTAGCAAAAGATCAGAAAAAAAATACTACAGAAGCAGTAAAGGAGCAACAACGAAAAAGTAGTGCCAACAAATGAGACACACCTGCAGCTCCCAGTGCTTGTAGTAGACATGCCAACAAATGAGACACACCTGCAGCTACCAGTGCTTGTAGTAGACATGCCAACAAATGAGACACACCTGCAGCTCCCAGTGCTTATAGTAGACATGCCAACAAATGAGGCACACCTGCAGCTCCCAGTGCTTGTAGTAGACATGCCAACAAATGAGACACACCTGCAGCTCCCAGTGCTTATAGTAGACATGCCAACAAATGAGACACACCTGCAGCTCCCAGTGCTTGTAGTAGACATGCCAACAAATGAGACACACCTGCAGCTCCCAGTGCTTGTAGTAGACATGCCAACAAATGAGACACACCTGCAGCTCCCAGTGCTTGTAGTAGACATGCCAACAAATGAGACACACCTGCAGCTCCCAGTGCTTGTAGTAGACATGCCAACAAATGAGACACACCTGCAGCTCCCAGTGCTTGTAGTAGACATGCCAACAAATGAGACACACCTGCAGCTCCCAGTGCTTGTAGTAGACATGCCAACAAATGAGACACACCTGCAGCTCCCAGTGCTTGTAGTAGACATGCCAACAAATGAGACACACCTGCAGCTCCCAGTGCTTGTAGTAGACATGCCAACAAATGAGACACACCTGCAGCTCCCAGTGCTTGTAGTAGACATGCCAACAAATGAGACACACCTGCAGCTCCCAGTGCTTATAGTAGACATGCCAACAAATGAGACACACCTGCAGCTCCCAGTGCTTATAGTAGACATGCCAACAAATGAGACACACCTGCAGCTCCCAGTGCTTGTAGTAGACATGCCAACAAATGAGACACACCTGCAGCTCCCAGTGCTTATAGTAGACATGCCAACAAATGAGACACACCTGCAGCTCCCAGTGCTTATAGTAGACATGCCAACAAATGAGACACACCTGCAGCTCCCAGTGCTTATAGTAGACATGCCAAAAAATGAGACACACCTGCAGCTCCAAGTGCTTATAGTAGACATGATGGAGGTATTCTACCTGACCAAGTTACAGAAGACATTTCTCCGGAGCATCTACAAGAACTAACATCTAGTTTCTATCATACAAGAGTGTCTGTCACACAGGAAGAAAGGATACAAATTGGCCGGTCAATGGAAGCTGTATCTATTCACCAATATGTGTCACACCACCAGGCGACTCGCTATGGCAGGTCAATGGAAGCTGTATCTATCCACCAATATGTGTCACACCACCAGGCGACTCGCTGTGGCCAGTCAATGGCAGCTGTATCTATCCACCAATATGTGTCACACCACCAGGCGACTCGCTGTGGCCGGTCAATGGCAGCTGTATCTATCCACCAATATGTGTCACACCACCAGGCGACTCGCTATGGCCGGTCAATGGCAGCTGTATCTATCCACCAATATGTGTCACACCACCAGGCGACTCGCTATGGCAGGTCAATGGCAGCTGTATCTATTCACCAATATGTGTCACACCACCAGGCGACTCGCTATGGCCGGTCAATGGCAGCTGTATCTATCCACCAATATGTGTCACACCACCAGGCGACTCGCTATGGCAGGTCAATGGCAGCTGTATCTATCCACCAATATGTGTCACACCACCAGGCGACTCGCTATGGCCGGTCAATGGCAGCTGTATCTATCCACCAATATGTGTCACACCACCAGGCGACTCGCTATGGCCGGTCAATTGAAGCTGTATCTATTCACCAATATGTGTCACACCACCAGGCGACTCGCTATGGCAGGTCAATGGAAGCTGTATCTATCTACCAATATGTGTCACACTACCAGGCGACTCGCTATGGCAGGTCAATAAAAGCTGTATCTATCCACCAATATGTGTCACACCACCAGGCGACTCGCTATGGCAGGTCAATGGCAGCTGTATCTATCCACCAATATGTGTCACACCACCAGGCGACTCGCTATGGCCGGTCAATGGCAGCTGTATCTATCCACCAATATGTGTCACACCACCAGGCGACTCGCTATGGCCGGTCAATTGAAGCTGTATCTATTCACCAATATGTGTCACACCACCAGGCGACTCGCTATGGCAGGTCAATGGAAGCTGTATCTATCTACCAATATGTGTCACACTACCAGGCGACTCGCTATGGCAGGTCAATAAAAGCTGTATCTATCCACCAATATGTGTCACACCACCAGGCGACTCGCTATGGCAGGTCAATGGCAGCTGTATCTATCCACCAATATGTGTCACACCACCAGGCGACTCGCTATGGCCGGTCAATGGCAGCTGTATCTATCCACCAATATGTGTCACACACCAGGCGACTCGCTATGGCAGGTCAATGGAAGCTGTATCTATTCACCAATATGTGTCACACTACCAGGCGACTCGCTATGGCAGGTCAATGGAAGCTGTATCTATCCACCAATATGTGTCACACCACCAGGCGACACGCTATGGCAGGTCAATGGAAGCTGTATCTATCCACCAATATGTGTCACACCACCAGGCGACTCGCTATGGCAGGTCAATGGAAGCTGTATCTATCCACCAATATGTGTCACACCACCAGGCGACTCGCTATGGCAGGTCAATGGAAGCTGTATCTATCCACCAATAAGTGTCACACCACCAGGCGACTCGCTATGGCAGGTCAATGGAAGCTGTATCTATCCACTAATATGTGTCACACCACCAGGCAACTTGCTATGGGCAGGTCAATGGAAGCTGTGTCTATCCACCAATATGTGTCACACCACCAGGCGACTTGTTATGGCAGGTCAATGGAAGCTGTATCTATCCACCAATATGTGTCACACCACCAGGCGACTCGCTATGGCAGGTCAATGGAAGCTGTATCTATCCACCAATATGTGTCACACCACCAGGCGACTCGCTATGGCCGGTCAATGGAAGCTCTATCTATTCACCAATATGTGTCACACCACCAGGCGACTCGATATGGCAGGTCAATGGAAGCTCTATCTATCCACCAATATGTGTCACACCACCAGGTTACCTGCTGAGGTCCTGAGCACAAATAGACACTTACCAGAAGTTATACATACCGTTGGCCTTTACTCATCTCCACAGTGTGTGTGCCGGAGATTTGCAGTCGCGCGTGATTGCCGGGTCCACCGCCCAGCCACGCCTCTCTCCGAGGTCCTGCTGGGACTAGCGTGCCCAGGTCGTGCCTGAGGCTCGCCCTTGTGCAGCTGAAGCTTATCTCTCTCTCCTGTGTCAGCTGCACATACCCCCCACCCCACGCGCGACTCCAAATCGGTCACGGAATACCCTACGCCAACCTAGGATACCCGGAGAATCTTGTCCCTCCCCACATAACGTGCTACCCTCCCTTCACATATGGGGTGCGGTGGGTGGGATCTTCTCTTCCACGGGCCTCAGCCGTGGCCTTGCTGGCCGTTCTCGGCAGCTTCTCTTTTTTGTCTTTCTCCATTTTAATCACTTTCTAATTGACGCTCTCCGCACGAGGTCGGTGCCCTTAATACCGAGCCCCGCCCTCCCCTAACTCATTTGGCCACTCTCTTTAACCGCCGGTAACCTCGGTCCGCTGTGCTATACCTGCCGTTACCTGCTGAGGTCCTGAGCACAAATAGACACTTACCAGAAGTTATACATACCGTTGGCCTTTACTCATCTCCACAGTGTGTGTGCCGGAGATTTGCAGTCGCGCGTGATTGCCGGGTCCACCGCCCAGCCACGCCTCTCTCCGAGGTCCTGCTGGGACTAGCGCGCCCAGGTCGTGCCTGAGGCTCGCCCTTGTGCAGCTGAAGCTTATCTCTCTCTCCTGTGTCAGCTGCACATACCCCCACCAACACCCCCACCATGACCACTCGGAGAGCCCCGACTGCTCCGACGCACACACCACCCATACCTAGGACTAGCCCTACCAGCCTCACCCACTACCCTCACCCGCCCATGTCACCCATAACTTTAAGACAAGAGCATCATTGATAACAATCACCATGAGATGAGTGAATGACAACACATACACTGACTAGTCCTGGCTGCCGTCCTCAGCCTTGAGTGACTCCGTCCACTTTTTTGCCGAGGAGGCCTGGTCCCCCCCCTCTCTCCTTATGTAGCCCTTGTATTCTCGGCTCGTCCATCTCCCCAGAGCTTTCACTTCGTCGTCCGACGCTCCTCCCGCAGCCGCAGCCGTAGCTGCCCCAATGCGGAAGCTGTGCCCAGAGATACCCGACTCGGGAATCCCACTCTCCCCTAGGGCCTTTCGGACTTCCACCACGAACCCACGTCTGGTGAGACTCCCTCCGTCCTTCCCCGAGAAAAAGGGTCCTGGTCCCGCTCCTCTGCACACCATGAATTCCAACACCGCCCTCACTGGGCAGATGTCCCTGTCAGTCCTGTGCAGAGTCACGTAGGCCCCAACTCTCATCCTGTCCGTCTTGGACTCTTTTATCCTGACCCGAATCCAGCCCGGGCTCTTGGCTTTATCCAATTGAACATCCTCCCACGAAAGGTGGGCCTTTGCGTCGAACTCCCCGCTCTCGGGAGCCAGCGCCTCCCCTGCCCTCAAGCAGCCAAAGAAGCACATGCAGGCCGCAGCCCACAGCATAGTGCCTCTCTCTCCTTTGCTCCTCCATGCGGATTGCATGGCTCTCATGTGGACCCATTTCACCGGCTCCCTCGCCTGGGGAGACCCACCACCCACGGCCTCCATTCGAGCCAGGCCCTTCTTCAGCTGGGTCAGCCTGTCCATGGTACTCCAGTCTGGCGCCCTCATGCCTGCCTTGATCTGCGCCATTCTCAGACCCGCCAGGTGGTACTTCACCGTCCCGGCTTTGAGTCCCTCTCCGGCCAAGACCGCCACATACGCCAAGGCCTTGTCCTCAGTGACAGGCAACGGCTCTTCCCCTAGGCTCCTGCACCAGACCGAGTACCTCTCCCACGCAGCGGCATACCGCCGCCGCGTGTGTCCTGCTATTGACATGTCGATAGCATCCCCGACAACCGCCTCCACTCCTGCCCTGACCAGGATTGACTTGCCGTGGTCAGCAGCCCCCAGAGCTCCGCTGGCACCGTCACTGGCTCCGACTGCGGCACCTGCATGGCAGACAGAGCACTCTGTAACCTATCCCTGGACAGGTCGTCTGCCACCCCATTCTCGACCCCTCTGATATGCTCAGCTCTCACGGTCACAGAGAGGGTCGCCTCCACGAACGCCAAGCACCTGAGCAGGTGCATAGACCATCTCTCCTTACAGGCACCCGCCTGTATGGCCGCCACAACCGACATGTTGTCGCACCTGGCCCTGATGGCTCGTCTTTTCCAACGAGCTCCCCACACCACTGCCGCAACCACTATCGGCAGCATCTCTTTGGGCATGATGCCCCACTCACTTGTGCCCGGCAGGGTGCTCCACTGGATCTGGAACCACTCGCCCTGCCAGGTTGCACCACAACCCCAGCTTCCAGACGCATCGGAACACATCACCTCCTGGGGAACTTCATCCACGACCACGGCCTTCATGAGCGAGGTCCCGTTCCACCTCAGCCCAAACTGGTGCCACCACTCGATGTCCGCCCGAGCCTCCACATTGAGTCTCACTCTGCGGTCACCCCTCTCCACCGTGGTCATGAGATCCTGCAGTCTCCTTTTGAAGGCTCTTCCCGGCCTGACTGCCCTGCATGCGTGGTTGAGGGACCCCACCAGTGACTCCAGGTCCCTCCTCTTGCATGACTTCATGCCCCTCCACCTCTTTAGGAGGGCTCTCATCTCGGTCAGCTTCTCTTGAGGCAACCTCACCTCCATTCTGACCGAGTCTATCTCTATTCCCAGGAAGGTCAGCACCTCGCTGGGTCCTTCCTCCTTGTTCTCGTCCAACGGCATACCCAACCGAAGGCACGTCTCCTTGAACACGGCCATGGTCCTCTCACACTGATCAGTGCCACTTTGCCCCACTGCCACGAAGTCATCAATGTAATGTCTGAGCCAGACCGCTCCTCTCTTCGTGGCAATCCATTCAATGGCGTCCCCCAGGGCCGTGAACAACAGAGGAGCTGACCTGAGGCCAAACGGGAGGGTGCCATCCACGAAGGTCTCGCCTTCCCACCTCATTCCCAGCAGCCACCTGTCCCTCGGGTGGACGGGAACGTTCCGGTAGGCTGCTCTCACATCAGCCTTAGCCAGCCTGGCACCCTCCCCCAGCTCCAACACTCTCCTGACGACGTCCTCTACCGACGTGTAAGAAACACTCGACAGCTCCCTGTCGATGCCATCGTTGACACTGTGGGCCTCCGGCGCGGACAGGTCTACAATCAATCTCCACCTGCCCGGCTTGCCCTTCTTTGGGATCACTCCAAACGGTGAGCACTGTACCCCCTCAGCGCTCACCTTCCAGATCCTCCTTCCCTGTACCTCCTTCTCCAGGTACTCTTGAATCACCTCTCTGTGCTGAGAGGCCTCGTACATGGTTCCCCGCCTCTCTTTCAGCACGACTTTACTTTGGTCGTGACCCAGGCGGAACCCCTCTCTGACACCCGTCACCAGGAACTCCACCCACTCTCTGTCCGGGTGCTCTCTCAGTTCCTCCTCCCACTGCTGCCACACCAGGGGGGTCACCACCGCCTCTGCACCCTGCAGCACTCTACTGCTCAAGCCCTCAGATCTCCGCTCGAGTTCCTTCAACTGATTTGTGAAGCAGTACCCTGCAAAAGCGAAAACCACTGTCAGCTTTTGCCCACCTGCACTGCAACACCTCACCACCCTAGACTACGTGTGTGCATACGTGCCCTAGCTACCCCCTTCCCGCCCGCACCCTTACCCTTGCCCTACCTAGCCGCTATAGCTACCCAACCCTGATACAGTCACTCCCTCCCTTCACAGCGTCTCCCCTTCCCGACTACGGCTAATACCCTGACTACCAGTGACTGAGAATTCAAGCAAACAATAGAATACTACATCAACCATGAACAATACACCGGATGATAAAATAACAGTACGATACGGAGGTGGATATGGTTATAGTTCATTTTCGTTCCCCAGGCCTGTTGCACTGGGTTGCTGGGTGATCCCCTCCACAATTGGAGCAAGTGTGGCTGAACTTGCACTGGGCCCCAAAGGTGCACCTGCCCTCGCCCCTATTGAAGCGAAAGCAAGCGCCCTTCCTCCTCGGCTCAGCCTTTCTCCCCAGAGGATCACCCCCTCCAGCCGACTGCCTCGGCTCGGCTTTCGATGATGGCGTGGAGTGGACCACGTCCAACAGCAAGGACAGATTCTCTTCCTCCCATTTCACGGTGTCCTTGCCCGCCGCCTCCTGCCGGAACCTCCTGTCATAGCGGGCAACTTGGTTCCACTGGTGCCTTTTTGCCAGCTTGAAAATTGACTCTCTGTACGTCGCCAGTGGGACCCACATCTCCGGCTTGCTGGATGCCCACGCCACCTGGAACAGAGTGAAGCAGGTGCTCCACCCTGCCAAGTCCGGCACCTCCTTGGGACTCTTTCTCTTGCTTCCTCCCCCTCCAGAGCTTTCACTGGCCTCCCCCAGACTGGACCTCCAGTCACCTGCTTCGCCAGGACCATCATCGAAGACGGGGAAGAAGGCAAAGTCCACAAAGGAACCCTCTTTAATCCGCTCGACCACCTTGGTCGGCAACGGCGGTAAGTTCTTAATGAGGTGCACCACTCTGGATGACTTCTTGTCCTCACTCTCTCCCGCCCCGGCCTCCTTTAAGCTGTCCAACAGCTTCTGCACCAGAGGTCTCTCCTCTCTTTTCTCTCCGGCAGGAGCTTCTGTCGCCCCTTTGCTCCTGGCAGCCTCCGCCAGCTCCGCCACCTCGTCTGTGACCACACATCACACAGACATGAACATGACACACATGTCCCTCCCTGGTGGCCCCTCACTCCTGGCTCCTAGCCTCCCAGTGCTGCCACCCAGCCCTGGATCCCCAGCACCCAAGTGCCTCCCGACACCCTTCACAAGACTGACTACCCCAGTCTTGGACCTCCGTGTCACTCACTCCTACCCCATACCTTCACGGGGCTGCCACCCAGCCCTGGACCCTGGTTCTCCTGTGCCCTACTAACACCTGACCCCTTCACAAGACTGCCCCAACAACCCAGCCTTGGCCCCCCGTGTCACTCTCTCCTAACCCTCCGACTTCACAGGACTGCCACCCAGTCCTGGCCCGCCGGCACTCCTGTGCCACCATAACTCCTGACACCCTCCACCAGACTGCCCACCCCAGCCTTGGACCCCCTTATCCCTCCATCCTAACCCCCTAACTTCACAGGACTGCCACCCAGACCTGGACCACCTGCACTCTTTGTGCCCTTAGACATCCTGACACCCTTCACAAGACTGCCCACCCCAGCCTTGGACCTCCGTGTCACTCCATCCTAATCCCCTAACTTCACAGGACTGCCACCCAGCCCTGGACCACATGCACTCTTTGTGCCCTTAGACTACCTGACACCCTTCACAAGGCTGCCCACCCCAGCCTTGGACCACCGTGTCACTCACTCATGGCCCCCTTGACTTTACCGGGCTGCCACCCAGCCCTGGGCCCCTTCCACCCATTCACATACCGTGCCTTCACCGAGTCACCCACCAACTCGGGACCGCTGGCACCCTTTCTTTTCCACTCCATCCTCGGCGCCCTCACCACACTGACGGCTTCACAGCATTGCCCTCCAACGCTGGACCCTTTCCGTCACTCACGGTTACCCAGTGCTGCCCTCTCCCTGCACTGGTCCGCTGCCGCCTCCTGCCTACCTAGTGACTACCCTACCTAAACTACCCATACTACTGCCCCCTAAACTTAACCTATGGGGACCTTACCTCTATGCCCCAACCTGCATGGCCACCATCCCCCTCCAAACTCTCCCGGCTGACTGGGAACTCGCATCCCAAGTCCCGCCACCTCCGGCTAGCTCCCTGCCGGCCTCTCCTTCCCCCCTCTTTGAGCCGAGGAACTCTGAACTACCCTCTACTACCTAGCCTAACATCGAGGCCTCCGTCTCGCTCCCTTGAGAGACAATGCCACCACCTCCCAGCCTCCGGCTCACCACACTCTTACGGCGTCCTTCGCCGTCTCCCCTTCCTTGGCTCCCTACACCTTGATCAACGTCCTAACCCTCGCCCACTGGACGCCTCCACAAAGCCCGCTGAGCTCGGTTTTGTCACGCACTATTGCTAGCACGGAGGTGAGCATCAGGAACGTTTGCCATAGCCTTCCAGTCCCCTCTCTCCACGTCCCCGATCACAGACTCACCGCTCAACCTTACTCACTCAACCTACTATGTCCCCCCCCACCCCAGCTTCTACACAGGGCATACCCTTTTTCTCCGGAAGCCGGTCCAGGACTGTCTTTTCCAAGACCCCCATCTGTCTCACGAGCCAGCGAATTGCTTTAGAATTCTGCTCCACCTCACCCGCTCGGTCTCCCTCAGACACTTCGTCCTCACTCTCCTCCGACGTAGTCCTCGCCCCCTTCCGCCGCTTAGGCGCCGGGGCATCTTCTCTTCCACGGGCCTCAGCCGTGGCCTTGCTGGCCGTTCTCGGCAGCTTCTCTTTTTTGTCTTTCTCCATTTTAATCACTTTCTAATTAACGCTCTCCGCACGAGGTCGGTGCCCTTAATACCGAGCCCTGCCCTCCCCTAACTCATTTGGCCACTCTCTTTAACCGCCGGTAACCTCGGTCCGCTGTGCTATACCTGCCGCGACTCACTATGGCAGGTCAATGGAAGCTGTATCTATTCACCAATATATGTCACACCACCAGGCGACTCGCTATGGCAGGTCAATGGAAGCTGTATCTAATCACCAATATGTGTCACACCACCAGGCGACACGCTATGGCAGGTCAATGGAAGCTGTATCTATCCACTAATATGTGTCACACCAAACTTGCTATGGGCAGGTCAATGGAAGCTGTATCTATCCACCAATATGTGTCACACCACCAGGCGACACGCTATGGCAGGTCAATGGAAGCTGTATCTATCCACTAATATGTGTCACACCACCAGGCAACTTGCTATGGGCAGGTCAATGGAAGCTGTGTCTATCCACCAATATGTGTCACACCACCAGGCGACTCGCTATGGCAGGTCAATGGAAGCTGTATCTATCCACCAATATGTGTCACACCACCAGGCGACTCGCTATGGCAGGTCAATGGAAGCTGTATCTATCCACCAATATGTGTCACACCACCAGGCGACTTACTATGGCAGGTCAATGGAAGCTGTATCTATCCACCAATATGTGTCACACCACCAGGCGACTCGCTATGGCAGGTCAATGGAAGCTGTATCTATCCACCAATATGTGTCACACCACCAGGCGACTTGCTATGGCAGGTCAATGGAAGCTGTATCTATCCACCAATATGTGTCACACCACCAGGCGACTCGCTATGGCAGGTCAATGGCAGCTGTATCTATCCACCAATATGTGTCACACCACCAGGCGACTCGCTATGGCAGGTCAATGGCAGCTGTATCTATTCACCAATATGTGTCACACCACCAGGCGACTCGCTATGGCCGGTCAATGGAAGCTGTATCTATTCACCAATATGTGTCACACCACCAGGCGACTCGCTATGGCCGGTCAATGGAAGCTGTATCTATTCACCAATATGTCACACCACCAGGCGACTCGCTGTGGCAGGTCAATGGAAGCTGTATCTATTCACCAATATGTGTCACACCACCAGAAGCAAGATCCCAATTTTCGAGTTGACAAGTGTGAGCTGTTCATTTCCGAAACCAATAACTGGCTAGCTGCCTCTCCAGATGGTATTGTCCATGACTCGAGTAACACTGCGGACTAGTAGAAATTAAAAACCCGTTTTCTTTGAAAGACAAACATTTAGATAAAGCATGCAAGAATTCCTCTTTTTGCTTGGAAATGGATAGAGAAACAAAAGAAAGGAGACTGAAATGAAGACATGACTACTACTTTCAAGTGCAGTGCCAGTTATACTGTACTGACAAGAATTGGTGTGTTTTGGAATAGCACTTTCTCTCCGGTTTTGGAGTTTACTGAGGGAATATTTTTAACCGCTTTTCGGCGCGAGCTTTCCAATGGTGCAAACCCCGGATGCGTAGCTGCTTCCGTTCTAAAGTTATTCAAGTTTTTCTTGCGGCCAACTCAACTTGGACATAATAGAAGGATAGCCTATTAGGAGTCTGGCTTAATTAATGTCAGAGCTATTCAGCTTTCAAAATGAACAAAGCTGTTTATTAGAGGTAATCAATTAATCAATGCATAAATATAATAAAATAAGTTAAATTTCCTTACCTTACTAGATTGCAAGGACAAAAAAACAACAACTATAAGGTCGCTATTTGACTTTCTCCCCCCTAGCAAAAAATCCTGTATCAAACCCTGATGATAGTCACATGATAGTCATGTGTAGATGATCAGACCGCATTATAGCATTCCAATACATACATGCATACACATACATTATAGTGAGAGACTGTTTGTTGTTTGTGTGAGAGTGAGAGAATGTGTGAAGGTGTAACTGATCATTCCTGTCAGTTCCTATGAACAGCTGGACACACACTGTATAGACTCTGAAGTGGATTAGAAGTGCATTTTACTTTTAATAAACAGGACATGGATCAACACTTTTTAATTAACACTATGAGGTTATCATCTGACATAGTTACTTTGCCAACTTCAATAAAAATGGAAGGAAAAAAAAAAGAGGAGAAAGTGGAATAACATTATTAGTGACTTCAACTGAAGAAGTAACCAGAATACTTGGACAGCCTTCTTGAGCTGAATTGTGTTTACATGTTTGAAATTACATACTTGTATTGGTGTGTGTCTAAGTTTTCATGCATCATGTGACCACACTTGTAGGTCATGTGACTTCAGTTATACTTGTCCTCATACTCTGTGCAGGTGGAGTGTTATGACTGGGATGCAGATGGCAGTCACGATCTGATTGGGACATATAACACCAGCATGGCCGAGATCAAGGTAGGCCACACCTTAGATAACCACACCCCCTTATTGTGGCACACTGGCTTCTAGGATGGGCTGGAAAAGAAGTGGGAGTTTATTCATCCTACAAAGAAGAAGAAGAAGAAGAACTCTGGACTAGCCAAGCTACTATCAGTGAAGGTACAATACTTTATCTTGTGTTCTCTCTGCATAGTTTATTTGTATTGTAGGAGAGGACAATTTATTCCTTCCTTAACTTCATCATGGGAGGCTGTCAGATCAACTTCACTGTAGGCATAGACTTTACTGCCAGTAATGGAGCTCCATCTGACCCTAGGTCTCTCCACTACCTGGACCCTATGAAGCCCAACCAATATACGAGTGCCATTGTGGCAGTGGGGGAAGTCTGCCAGTACTATGACTCGTGAGTTTATAGTATTGCTTATTGGCGAGCGAGCGAAGCGAGCGAGACACTATCAGGGGTAACTCAATCGAGATTTCGCTATATTTATTTATTTATTTATCTGTTTATGGGGTACGTGAGACCTCTGTTTTCGCCCGCGCTTCTAATTACGTAAGTTAGGTAAAGCGTTCACAGTTCCAGTATTTTTCAATTAACGAGCGCGGAGAACCTGCTGCAGACGCAACTTTGTTTCAACCAAAAAGTTTACAACTACTCTCTTCTTGAAACAATTGTGAAGTCTTTGTCAAGCTGCGCTTCTTTGCCACTGCTTTCGAAGTTTATTCAGGTAATTCTGTTAGTTTAGTCTGGGATCAGAGACTTTAGATTCTCTGATGCTAACTGAGAATGGAAAGGGTTACACTGTGCACTACAGTTAGATGTTGTTTTTTCCTTCCAAGCAGTTGCAGAGAGTTGTTACTATGGCCCTGAAATACCTTTACCCTGCATGCTAAATTAAAAAACTGGACCTTATTTTCAGTAGCTTCAGTGTTAGAAGTCAAATGTAAAAATAGTATAGTCTTTAGGCTCGCTCGCCATTTGTGCTCAAGCACATCACTAGTAATATATATATATATACCATACTCACACACATACTCAGACTTGCATTTACCCGGGACGTGAGAACGTATGTGGCCGTGGTCGCACCAGTATTTTAACAAAAAGGGGTGTGTCAATTAATTTTCTACTCTTTTCTTGATCTAGATCTCGTGTTGGTTATTTCCGCACTGGGATGTTGAAATGGAATAGTCAAATTAACTTCTTCCAGGATTGAATAGCTAATATCGAGCCTTATGGATGATTTTTATTAAACTCCATACAAGCCTGGTCCTTCAGTTCAAAGAGATCTTTTGGATAGCAAATATAGTTCTGAATTGTTTGGTGTGATTACAGTGGTATTTGAATATGCAGAGCATAAACTTAAAAATCTTAGGTTCATTTGATAAAAACAAACTGCTGTATTATCTTTTCTATTAATCAAATTCATTACTTGAATAAATGAGTGGGTGTGGTTAAGTGGGTGTGGTTATAATGGCCGCAACAATTCTATCTGGTTTCCTACTCTCCTGTTCACATACTGACACACAGACACACATACCCATACATACATTTTAGGCGGCATTTAGGGCAGCAGGTGGTCAAGTGTGGGGTATTCACTCCTGCTAGAAATGTCTTCACTGTAAATGTCTCTCTCATACACAACAGATTGTGTCTGTATTATACTCTTATTGCCCTTCCTAAATTCTGAGAAAGTTGCTTTTGCTCCTCCTAAATTCATTCTCTGTGTGCATCTCTGTGGTGTGTTTGTTTGTTTGTTTGTTTGTTGTTTGTTTGTTGTGTAGTTTGCAGCATGCCCAGTCAGACTTGGCCAAGTGTCGTGGGTGGATCAGACTAGCGGTGAACGAGTGCTCTCTGGCTAGCTACATCACAGTCCTCTGTCAGGACAACTATATTCTCACTTCTTATTATGAGACGTACAGTTTCGTCAGAGATCCAGAGATGATGTCTACTCTCACGGAACTGCTGGCTGGAGTCACACACATTGCCTTCAATCTGTGAGTGTATCCAGGGAGGTTGGAGTGTGTATGAGGAAGGTGTTGTAGGGGGGAGGGAGGGGGGGGGGGGGGGGTGAGTGCATTAGTATCTGTGTGTGATGTCTGCCAGTACTAAAGTCGTAATATATAATCTGAATTCTGGTGGTTAACTTATCAATATCAGGTTTATTGGCTATTGTCCATGAGTATTCCTGAGAGTCTCCACCCACTTTTGTAGCTGTATTGATATCCTATATTCATATCATCATATGAACTCACACAACTTGACTGCAAAAACACTTAAAAAACCACAGCCTCTGGTCCCAGCTCGTGTATTGTATCCAGGCTGGGATATTGTGGTGGTGGTACCAGTCTGGGATATTGTGGTTGTACCAGTCTGGAATATTGTGGTGGTACCAGTTAGGGTTGGGCGGTATCGCGGTATTTAGTCACGGTTACGATAAAAGAAATCATACCGAGTAACGCGGGAAATACCGCGATAAATTGCGCATGCGCAACGCAAGAAATGGCGTCTGGACAACAACTTACCGAGAAATGCGGTACAAAATCTGCCGTATAGAAGTATTTTGGTTTAATCGCGGATGATAGTGGCGAGGCAGCCAACAGGACAATCTTGTTTGTCGAATTTGCGGCATGCAAGTTAGGGCGGCTACTGGGAGCACTTCGAACTTGCTATCGCACCTAAAGAACAAACACCCCAAGGTTCACAGTAAAGTCAGGCTCCTGATGGAGAGAGAAGGTGAGAAACGGTCTGGAACGACTGACACCAACCAGCCAACACTTTCTTCTGTGCTATACGCAGTCCAGCCGTATGAAAGAGGCGGGAGACGATGGCTGGAGCTGAAGGATTCTTGAATATCAACTTATAACTAAAATACTATTATTTTGACAATGACAATTCTCTCATTTATACACTTTAATTTAAATTTTAAAAAATAGTTGTTAGTTACTCATACCGCAATTAATTTTATAATATCGTACCGTGATGGGAATAACCCAATATCGCCCAACCCTAGTACCAGTCTGGAATATTGTGGTGGTACCAGTCTGGAATATTGTGGTGGTACCAGGTTGGGATATTGTGGTGGTACCAGGCTGGGATATTGTGGTGGTACCAGGCTGGGATATTGTGGTGGTACCAGTCTGGAATATTGTGGTGGTACCAGGCTGGGATATTGTAGTGGTACCAGGCTGGGATATTGTGGTGGTACCAGGCTGGGATATTGTAGTGGTACCAGGCTGGGATATTGTGGTGGTACCAGGCTGGGATATTGTGGTGGTACCAGGCTGGGATATTGTAGTGGTACCAGGCTGGGATATTGTAGTGGTACCAGGCTGGGATATTGTGGTGGTACCAGGCTGGGATATTGTGGTGGTACCAGGTTGGGATATTGTGGTGGTACCAGGCTGGGATATTGTGGTGGTACCAGGCTGGGATATTGTGGTGGTACCAGGCTGGGATATTGTGGTGGTACCAGGCTGGGATATTGTGGTGGTACCAGGCTGGGATATTGTGGTGGTACCAGGCTGGGATACTGCGGTGGTACCAGGCTGGGATATTGGGGTGGTACCAGGCTGGGATATTGTAGTGGTACTAGCAGGTGGAGTCAGGATGAAGTTAGTGGGTGGAGTCAGGATGAAGTTAGTGGGTGGAGTCAGGATAAAGTTAGTGGGTGGAGTCAGGATAAAGTTAGTGGGTGGAGTCAGGATTAAGTTAGTGGGTAGAGTCTGGATGAAGCTAGTGGGTGGAGTCAGGATGAAGTTAGTGGGTAAAGTCAGGATTAAGTTAGTGGGTGGAGTAAGGATGAAGTTAGTGGGTGGATTCAGGATGAAGTTAGTGGGTGGGGTCAGGATGAAGCTAGTGGGTGGAGTCAGGATGAAGCTAGTGGGTGTGGTCAAAATGAAGTTAGTGGGTGGAGTCAGGATGAAGTTAGTGGGTGGAGTCAGGATGAAGTTAGTGGGTGGGGTCAGGATGAAGCTAGTGGGTAAAGTCAGGATTAAGTTAGTGGGTGGAGTCAGGATGAAGCTAGTGGGTGGAGTCAGGATGAAGTTAGTGGGTAAAGTCAGGATTAAATTAGTGGGTGGAGTCAGGATGAAGTTAGTGGGTGGGGTCAGGATGAAGTTAGTGGGTAAAGTCAGGATTAAGTTAGTGGGTGGAGTCAGGATGAAGCTAGTGGGTGGAGTCAGGATGAAGTTAGTTGGTAAAGTCAGGATTAAGTTAGTGGGTGGAGTCAGGATGAAGTTAGTGGGTGGATTCAGGATGAAGTTAGTGGGTGGAGTCAGGATGAAGCTAGTGGGTGTGGTCAAAATGAAGTTAGTGGGTGGAGTCAGGATGAAGTTAGTGGGTGGAGTCAGGATGAAGTTAGTGGGTGGGGTCAGGATTAAGTTAGTGGGTGGAGTCAGGATGAAGTTTGTGGGTGAAATCAGGATGAAGTTAGTGGGTGGGGTCAGGATTAAGTTAGTGGGTGGAGTCAGGATGAAGTTAGTGGATAGAGTCAGGATGAAGTTAGTGGGTGGAGTCAGGATGAAGTTAGTGGGTGGAGTCAGGATGAAGTTAGTGGGTGGGGTCAGGATGAAGTTAGTGGGTGGAGTCAGGATGAAGTTAGTGGGTGGAGTCAGGATGAAGTTAGTGGGTGGGTCAGGATTAAGTTAGTGGGTGGGGTCAGGATGAAGTTAGTGGGTGGAGTCAGGATGAAGTTAGTGGGTGGAGTCAGGATGAAGTTAGTGGGTGGGGTCAGGATGAAGCTAGTGGGTGGAGTCAGGATGAAGTTAGTGGGTGGAGTCAGGATGAAGTTAGTGGGTGGAGTCAGGATGAAGTTAGTGGGTGGAGTCAGGATGAAGTTAGTGGGTGGAGTCAGGGTGAAGTTAGTGGGTGGAGTCAGGATGAAGTTAGTGGGTGGAATCAGGATGAAGTTAGTGTGTGGTGGAGTCGGGATGAAGTTAGTGGGTGGAGTCGGGATGAAGTTAGTGGGTGGAGTCAGGATGAAGTTAGTGGGTGGAGTCAGGATGAAGTTAGTGGGTGGAGTCAGGATGAAGTTAGTGGGTGGAGTCAGGATGAAGTTAGTGGGTGGAGTCAGGCTGAAGTTAGTGGGTGGAGTCAGGATGAAGTTAGTGGGTGGAGTCAGGATGAAGTTAGTGGGTGGAGTCAGGATGAAGTTAGTGGGTGGAGTCAGGATGAAGTTAGTGGGTGGAGGCAGGATGAAGTTAGTGGGTGGAGTCAGGATGAAGTTAGTGGGTGGAGTCAGGATGAAGTTAGTGGGTGGAGTCAGGATGAAGTTAGTGGGTGGAGTCAGGATGAAGTTTGTGGGTGGAGTCAGGATGAAGTTAGTGGGTGGAGTCAGGATGAAGTTAGTGGGTGGAGTCAGGATGAAGTTAGTGGGTGGAGTCAGGATGAAGCTAGTGGGTGGGGTCAGGATGAAGTTAGTCGGTGGATTCAGGATGAAGTTAGTGGGTGGAGTCAGGATGAAGTTAGTGGGTGGATTCAGGATGAAGTTAGTGGGTGGAGTCAGGATGAAGTTAGTGGGTGGATTCAGGATGAAGTTTGTGGGTGGAGTCAGGATGAAGTTAGTGGGTGGGGTCAGAATGAAGTTTGTGGGTGAAATCAGGATGAAGCTAGTGGGCGGAGTCAGGATGAAGTTAGTGGGTGGAGTCAGGATTAAGTTAGTGGGTGGAGTCAGGATGAAGTTAGTGGATAGAGTCAGGGTGAAGTTAGTGGGTGGAGTCAGGATGAAGTTAGTGGGTTGTGTCAGGATGAAGTTAGTGGGTGGAGTCAGGGTGAAGTTAGTGGGTGGAGTCAGGATGAAGTTAGTGGGTGGAGTCAGGATGAAGTTAGTGGGTAAAGTTAGGATGAAGTTAGTGGGTAGAGTCAGGATGAAGTTAGTGGGTGGAGTCAGGATTAAGTTAGTGGGTGGAGTCAGGATGAAGTTAGTGGATGGAGTCAGGGTGAAGTTAGTGGGTGGAGTCAGGATGAAGTTAGTGGGTTGTGTCAGGATGAAGTTAGTGGGTGGAGTCAGGATGAAGTTAGTGGGTGGAGTCAGGATGAAGTTAGTGGGTGGAGTCAGGATGAAGTTAGTGGGTGGAGTCAGGGTGAAGTTAGTGGGTGGAGTCAGGATGAAGTTAGTGGGTTGTGTCAGGATGAAGTTAGTGGGTTGTGTCAGGATGAAGTTAGTGGGTGGAGTCAGGATGAAGTTAGTGGGTGGAGTCAGGATGAAGTTAGTGGGTGGAGTTAGGATGAAGTTAGTGGGTGGAGTCGGGATGAAGTTAGTGGATAGAGTCGGGATGAAGTTAGTGGGTGGAGTCAGGATGAAGTTAGTGGGTGGGGTCAGGATGAAGTTAGTGGGTGGAGTCAGGGTGAAGTTAGTGGGTGGAGTCAGGATGAAGTTAGTGGGTAGAGTCAGGATGAAGTTAGTGGGTGGAGTCAGGATGAAGTTAGTGGGTGGGGTCAGGATGAAGTTAGTGGGTGGAGTCAGGGTGAAGTTAGTGGGTTGAGTCAGGATGAAGTTAGTGGGTTGTGTCAGGATGAAGTTAGTGGGTGGAGTCAGGATGAAGTTAGTGGGTGGAGTCAGGGTGAAGTTAGTGGGTGGAGTCAGGATGAAGTTAGTGGGTGGAGTCAGGATGAAGTTAGTGGGTGGAGTCAGGGTGAAGTTAGTGGGTGGAGTCAGGATGAAGTTAGTGGGTAGAGTCAGGATGAAGTTAGTGGGTAGAGTCAGGATGAAGTTAGTGGTTAAAGTTAGGATGAAGTTAGTGGGTGGAGTCAGGATGAAGCTAGTGGGTTGTGCCAGGATTAGTGGGTGGAGTCAGGATGAAGTTAGTGGATAGAGTCAGAATGAAATTTGTGGGTGGAGTCATGATGAAGTTAGTGGGTGGGGTCAGGATGAAGTTAATGGGTGTGGTTAGGTGAAGCCATGTTGGAGAGAGTTGAGTAGATGTGTGCATATGAAGGCATGCAGCGCATTATAAATTACCGCCGCCACCAATAGAATACAAAATGAACTTGGCTAAGTTTGCAAGATCTAACAGCGAACATCTCTCCTCTTCTTTCTCTTAGCTCTTTCCTGTTTTTTTTTGTTTTGTTTTTTGTTGTTTTTTTCCTGTCATGTTTTCGAAGTGTTTTTTTTTTTCTACTAAATTTCTTGCGCCCGCGCTAATGTTTACATTTTTATAAGTAGCCTCTGCGGGGTGGACACGCATTGACCTCTTTGAAGTTTGCTATATACACTAAATCTCAATTGAGACTTGTTAGTGTGTCTCACTTCACTGACCCAATTAGGGTTCTGGGTGTTACACCCACACATTCAAAGGAGCCCTAATTGCTATCATGAATATCATTTATAAGTTAACACTTGGTTTTGTGGTGTCAGGTTTAAGGGCTTGGGACTCACAGCTTGTATTAGGTTACATGAATAGATTGCCAGTAGGAAATTGTTTCTTCATAATTATGATGTTTGTTGATGTGAAAAACAACAACAGTAACAACTGTTTCCATAATTGTGAGATGTATTTGAATGCAGAGTAATATCAAGGTTGATGATATAAGTGATTAAATAATTTACGTGATTTAAAGTGATAAATAATGAAATGTGAATTGCATGTTGTGAATTCTATGGCTCTCGAATACCTCCATACCTGAATCTGGGGCATGCCAGTTCTGGGAGTATTGCATCAAAATATAACTTCCTCAATTTTGCAAGTTGGGTTCCCCACCACTTGTGATCTCTATATATGTGTTCAATATGTATATCCTGTCTCGTGCATACAACAAAGTCTCAATACAAAAGTCTATGGGAATTAAAAAAACCACAGGTTTCCCGCTCAAAACGCGCCCGCTTTTAGTCACGCGGTATGGCTCAATTTATCACGCGGACTGTCTTAATTAAGAATTTTGTAAACAATGAGCGGCTTCTTCTCAGATTGCTGTGTTTCTAGCTTTATATCGCGATTAGCTTAAGTTGCGAGTGTGGAAACAGGATAGACGGAGTGTTGTGTTGTTGCAGAGGGTACAGGACCACCTGATAGGATGTTGGTATGATTATTTGTCTACCTGTTCAATAACAAATGCCATATAGCCAATATATTTCAGTGATATAGCTATCATTTAGCTAGCAACTTGTAATACAGCCACACTTACGCTGTTTGCCGTTAAATTGTGTGCTTGTCAAAGCCGTGTTTATGCCAATTCCTTTTCTTCACTATTATAGATGCCGTTTATTGTAAGAATTAGGATCAACTCAGGCAGAACTCCACCTTCAACTCGGATAACAACTATTTTTTGTATGTGTACTACTTAAATTCTATCATTTTCATCAATTTTCATATACCTTATTATAAATAAATGAAAGAATTGATAATTTTATTTAACATGAAAGTCTAGTAACTTTAGCTACAAGTTTAGGGTGCTGTACTGCTGAATCCTGTAAACATCAGAATATTTCTTGGGACACAGTAGGTAGAATCCACTGATTTTAATCCTGTCTCTTTAGAAGAACTCCCACCAGTTTGCGTTTTCCATCTGCTGTACATTATCTGCGCATAAGAAACATAAATATCATTGAAAACAGACGAGATGAGCTGTACAGCGCCCGAAAAACTCCATAAACTTCACTAAATTTCTTTCTTTCAATAGTTACAGTATTAATGCGCACCTGTGCTACCGCCCCTTTTTCACGTGCAACGTTGTGCCAACTCAACTTGGACATACTATAGTTTGAATGGAGTAGGTGTATCATTTTATGGATCACCAGTTCCAGTTTGAGTTGCTTTTAGCACTGGTCATTGTGAAGCAGCTGCCTGGTTGGTAAGGGTATATTTGTTGCTTTGGCAGACTGTAGAAGTTGCTGAGTAGTAACTAATGGATATCAGAAAGTATTTTAGGAAAATGAGACCTTGTGGCTCCAAAGGAAGTGAATCCGAACCTAAAAAAGCAAATGTGATAGCTATGAATTGGTGGAACACAAGGAACAGATTCGAGCAGTGCAGCAGCAGAGAGAGTGAGGAGGTGAGGGAGGAAGTGAGGAAGAGAGAACAGGTGAGGAAAGAAGTGCAGCAGAGAGAAGAAGGGCCGCAGAGGGAAGAAGGGCAGCAGAGGGAAGAAGGGCAGCAGAGGGAAGAAGTGTAGCAGAGGAAAGAAGTACAGCAGAGGGAAGAAGTACAGCAGAGGGAAGAAGTGCAGCAGATGGAAGAAGTGCAGCAGAGGGAAGGAGTGCAGCAGAGGGAAAGAGTGCAGCAGAGGGAAGAAGTGCAGTAGAGGGAAGGAGTGCAGCAGAGGGACGTAATATAAAGATGAACATTGGCTGAGGCAATCCCAAACGCTCCAACCTAAAGCATTCAAAGGCTAGCCTGAAGAAATTGTACAAATCTAGGCTTACCTACAAGAAAAGTTGGGAGGAAAAGTATTTTTTGTATGTTTTAATAAGTATAGGCGAAAATCATAGGGGGGGGAAACTCTGCTCAGGGTGGGGAAATCCCAGGGTTCCCCCCCCTCTGTATCAAACCCTGATCATGTGACATGTATAGAGAATAAGTAAAATGTGACAAGCTATAGAATGCCTCCCTCCCTCCCTCCCCCACCACTCACTGTTATTGTTCCCTTCGTCTCTTGTGATTTATTCCCTTTACCTCCTTCTAGATTACGCTGGAACGGAGCGGAACTGACAATCTGGTCATAACATGCCAACATCCTCACAGTTTGTGGGCACTAAAGGAAGAAGACCTCACCTCTCCCAAACAACACTCAAGTCCTCCCAGATAGTCGTCATCTTCCAGAGAACTGGTGGCGTTGTCCAGATCGTACACCGTCAACTTCAGCTCCTGCACTTCCTCAAAGAAGTAGTCCATCTCTATGGTCGTGGCAAACTCTGGGTTCAATGTGTTCTTCAGCCATTCTGTGCGACCATACTACAAAGAGATACACCCACATGGTAAAGGGTAGTTAGTTTTCACAGTACAAGTTCATGTTTCTGTAAATTTTCCATTGCTTGCTCTAATAATTGATCTGCCTTCAAGAGTGAAGATGATGTATGCTGAAGTGACACATTATCTCTAGCAATGCTCTTAAGTAAATATTTCAATTATTGATGATCATTATCATAGTCATCATCTTCATCTTGCAGTTATACTAAATCTACATACTGTACTATACATAAGCTTTTCTAGTCAATATTACTAAGTGATGATATCTGTCATAAGAATCAGTGTTACCTGCTCACCTCTGCATAGTCCACGTGACCTCCTCAGGTAGACTACGACCATTGGGTCTGATTTGGAGAAGACATCTTTGTCTTGGAGATTAGAGCAAGAGATGCTCAAAGACACTTTGAAACAAGGAACACGAGAATACGCGCTGCCGCACGGTCCCCAACTCATCTTTAACAATGCTCTGCAAACTTTCAGGCGTAGCCAGACCTGGTACCTGCCTCTGGCTGGCAAGACAAACATCAATAGCTACAGTGCAAGCAGTACAGCTCAACTGATCGACCCTTTACCTAAATCATAGCCTCACTGGATCAATCTCTGTCATTTGTAAGTCACATATTTTCGAAATATGGCTTGGATCATTTTTATTTGTCTCATAGGGTTTCAGAATAACTTTTGTTCATTTCACTCACTCCCTTCTAATAGTTCTTAGCTAGTTAACCTTTCCTGTGGCTAGCAACAAAAAAATTGTAAAAAAAAATTACACTTGAACAATGTTTTTATTTTATTTAATAAGATGAATGTGGCTTTCTTAGTGATGAGCTTCTAGCTCTTCCAAATGATAAGTATATAGTTTGCCTTTAAAAAAATGAATGTCTTCATTGCAGTGTTGAATTCTTCCACACACAATTCAATCCACCATTCTATTACACAAACAATACCAATTAGCTATAATAATAACAATATTACAATAAAAACAAAATGCTTACCAGAGCCGTTGCTGTATTTTATCTGCCACTTGCTTACAATAGTCCACTTCAGATAAGATAGTAACAAACTCCTTGAGAGCTGAGGGTCTGGATGATAAGACTGAACGGACATTGCCTAAAAGAATTCTTGCTTTGTGTTTGTCAGTCAAGTCCATGCGCTGGATGAGTTGGTCATAGGCATCTTCAGTTACGAGTCCAATACTGTAGCAGTGATCAGCTACTGTCATGACACAAGGCGTCACTGAGAGGACCAAGTCAGGATACACACTCAGAAATATACTCAAGTTATTGCCACCTAATAATAAAACACTTTCAATTATTATAAATACAAACAGAACTTGACTTACTTTCAGAGATCTCTACCACAGGATCTTTCTTCTCATATTTCTAATACCAAATAAACAACAGTTAGTTATTACAAGTTAGAGTACATAGTCTATTCCTGCATACCTGTCCATACCAAACGAGGTGTCTGTTCAGAAGTGCAATTCCTTGTGAATCGATGACGCATGCCATGACTGAAGGAATGGACTCATGAACTAACCCGAGATGATTCCCTCCTTCATGTGAACGACAGTCAAAGGCAAACTGGTAGTCCATGGAGCTGCTGTAGTTCATTCTGGAACTGGCCTTCTTTAGAGTGGCCTCTATTTCTTGTTTTAGAGCAGTACATTCGTGGTGAATGGAGTCTTGGAATGTAGGATCACACGAAACTACGACTTCAAAATATTTACATCGAGATATAAATGTTACACGAATTCGTTTAGATCCGTACATAAAGTGCACCATGTTTTTCTTGACACCTTCTTTAATGAAAGAGAAAGACTTGTTAGATATGAAACAAGCCATTGAAGCAGAAAAGAGTCCCATAGGAGTAAACCCACTACTGAAGTACATCAAGAGAGGCTCCACCAAACATGATCTACAGGATTCTTTGTGGAATAGGTCAAGTTCCTTTGCACTAGTGTTTTCTAACACGCAAGGCATAATGTATTCTTTCTCTTCTAAGACCGAGTTAGTATCAGAAGATTTGACTGACACAATCTCGGCTACAATGTGAAGATATGCTAGCAAAGCTACCAGTTGCTCTGGTGGAATCAGATCTCCTGAAATGTCAGCTGTAGCTGATATCAAATCTGTCATAGTGAATCGACCTGTCTTCCTGAATCTCTCGGATGTGGCCTGACCTACGCTATCAAAGCTCATGGCTTTCAGAATGACACCAGTGATACTGTCATACACTACCTGGTTGTCTATGATGACCAGGTCTTCCAAACCAGGCACACTGGGGAAGTGCATCAGAACACCGGCATGGCGGTGAAGAAACCACAGAGCTGCTTTGGTCTCGTAGGGTGTCATATTGAAGGCATGGGACAAGGCCAAGCAGGTCTCCAGGCTGGCTGTCCTCACTTCTCTCATGCGAAGACACAAGCTGAACAGGAGCCACACGGCTGGAATTTTTAGCTTCTTAAAGTGTTTCTCCATGGCATTCTCCAGTAGCTGATGCAAGTGATCAATTTCTTCTATTCCTCCTCCCATGTTGTCCAGAGAAACTACAAGCTTGTCTTGTGAGCAGAACTGAACTATGCCCTTCCTGTAGAAGTCAGTGTCTTTAATCACTTTTTGAAGCTGTGAGTCGACTGTAGCAATGTCTTCCACAGAAACCTTGTCTTTGTGAGTACCCACTATATACACTACTGACTTGGAGGACTCCAGTATCTCACCCATGGCTGGGTTGTCTGTTCCTGGTAGAGGTTGAAGATGGGAAGAGGAACTGAAACAAGATATACTGGCCAGAGTGCGCAAAAGCATCTCTTGCAGAGTAAACTCAGATTTCTCTGGTGCACTTGTCTCTCCTGAAGCTCTCTGATAAAAGACCCGATACTCCTCATTTAATTGGAACATGTAGTTAAAGAACAGCATGTAGAGGCCAGGTCCTATGGTGAGAGCTGGTAGCATGTCCATCAGCTCAGGCTGGCCTCCAGTATCTTCCATCCTCAAGAAAGCTCTGAAAGAATGCCTCAAATCTTCAACAAATTCTGGTTGTTGGGACACTTTCTTGAATACGGCAGCTATTTCGGAATAATCTTGTGATGTTGCCACTTCATCAGAGAGTTGGACATTTGCTTGTGAGACAGGAGATGATTCCTTCTGTCTTGATGGCTTGCCTTCAGTAAATCCTAGTAAAGTAGATTGTGGCGATTCTTCCACAGACTGCTCTGAACCACTGCCATCCTGTTTCACAATTTTTGTGGTTTCTCTATTTTTATGGGAATCACTTGTACCCTCAGAAGTGGATTTGGTCTCAAAACTACTTTTGATACTGCGAAAGAGTACGGATGCTTCCTCAGTGAGATTCTGTACAATGGCCTAGTTTGCCTTCCTTTCTGCTGTAGTTGGATCAGACGAGCCTTGGACTAGCATATTGGAACACTCCACTGTGCCTGTGCTGCCATGAATCTGCTCCTCTTCTCCTGCTGACAGAAGATCTATGATCTCTTTTCTAACTCGACGGCGAGTTGTACTCTTGCCTTGTCGTGGAGGACCAACAAACATCAACTTTAAAGACAGAAGCTCCAGCACATCCTTGGATACAATGAAGTGCTTGTACGCATCTTCAATCTTGTAGTAACCTATCACAGCAAATAAATACATACTTTGGACTACAAAATTAATCCAACAAATACAAATACTGATGTCTAACAATCATATTATCTAGCAGCACCTTTAAAGACTTCATTATACAGTGTAAAAATAGTATTGCATTCATAAACATCATTAAAATGTACATGACACAAAATACTATTACACATATACTATTTCAAAAATGACTCTTACCTCTCATGAATGAGTCAATTTGCTGACTCAGTTCTGCTAGTCCAATATCTTGTAAGACGTCTAGTAGTTGTTGCCATGTTGGATGATGTAGTCTACGCCATGTGATAATAAAATGTTCTGCATAATCCACAGGATATACAAGGTATGGTATTTCTACTCCAGTAGATTGTGTTAGTTGAGAGTGACTGTTGGCCAGGACAGACTCAATGTCAATACCCATCACTGCCTCTAGTCTGGACAGGACATTGGATATGAACTGGTTGTCTGGGGAATAGGATATCACTAACACAACAACAACAACAACAACAACAATATAAATATAAATATGTTTATACAAATCTGAGGAAAAAGAGTGGAGGATGGAGATGGACTAAGAAGGAAGAATTGGAGACAGGGGGAAGTTAGGAAGGGAAAGGAGATGCAAAAAAAAAAAGGAGATGATAGTAGTGGGTTATTATAATCACAGGTATTACAGTCAGACTTGTTAGGGCAGGCAGAGTGCTAAAGCTAAGCCAGCAAAAGCAGCTGAAACAAAACAGCTGCCAGTAGAAGCAGCTGCAAGTATAACCTGCAATTTAAATATGTTGTAAAGACTAATAAATACCTAACATTTATAATTATTAACATGTTAAGGGTGGAGACCCACCTGGCCAAAGCATTTTCCTTAAAAATTGATGCTGAAAAAAAAAAACAACTTCAAGCAACGGTGGCAATTCTTTAACATGCTGAATTTATTTAGGGTGATAAGGTCTCTCTGCACACCAAAATTCAGACCATTTGCATCTTCCTAAGCCCAGTTAGGAGCGATTTACTTCTGCGGACATTTCGTGTTGTTTCTCCGCAACCGTCCAAGATTTTCTGCCGATTCAAGACTCTACGGCTTCCTCCTATTATGTTCCCGCTTCCTACGTTTAGTTTTTAGCTATAGCAACTTTACTTTTCTAAATATCCGACCACTAAGGTCAACTTTGCTTCCTGGCACGCTATCAAGAAAATCTAAACGTAGGCCTGTTCACCTTACGTCACCGAATTACTGTTCCAAGTTTAGACTGCATCCCGTGACCCCTTATAGCTCAAAAATACTTGTCGCAAATTCACCCTCTTTGCAGGCGGTCGCGAACTGCGGCTGGGTCAAAACGAAGTGCGCGTAAAACTATAACGCCCCCCACCCCGGCCCGGATATTGCATTTTGCGCCCCGCCCACCAAAGGTGCGCTCCGCTTCAGCTGCTTTTTAGTGAGAAGAACGGCTAGGGTGCTGTTAAAGAATCACCTACGGTGCTGTTGAAGAAGCACCCAGCTTGTTAGATTTCGATACTAAGCTGGGAGGGGTCCTGCAGTGGATTTATACAGTACCCCGTTCAGGCGATACTAGCACGTCTGCCTTACCGACGCACAGGTAAGCGAATTAGCTAGTAGTGTAAGGATTTGAAGAAATAGCCCACTGATTATGTGTGCGAACATTTTAGGTGAAACCTTCTGTGAGGTAGTGGCTCTGAAAAGAGCCGGGTTGGAAAAAAAGGACTCATTTTCTTTGGCTGTATTTGAAGTGCTTGGACAGTTTCTCCTGGAGGGGTTTGCTGTTAATTCCTCTATCCTTCAGAATTCGTACAAATTCTTCTCGGTCCTTGCATTCAGATTTGAGCAGTTCCAAGTCTCCATAGCTCAATCCAACCCTGGTCCAGAAGTCTGGAGTCGTATGGCTGAATTATTCACAAACTGAGGGAGACTGGACACATCAAACACCAAACCATTCTGTTGAGCGATAGCTGAAAGCTTCTCAACTAACTCTTGAAGTGCTTCCTGCGGAGCTGGGGAAACTTCAGTGGAACTCACAACTGGATGAGAAGAGACAGGAGGAGAATTGTGGTCATCATGTGACTAGGTAGTGAGATCATTTAGAACTTGAGATGGATTAAAAATGCTAGAGGGTGTGATTCACATGGTGGAGCAGTAGGAGTGGACACTAAATCTTGAGAAGGTGAATCAGGGAGCACTTCTGATGATGACTCCTGCCGAAGAGAGGGCGTGACATCATGACCAGTAAAGGAAGGATCATCAAGAGTATCAGTGGAAGCCCCACCTATTGCTGGGACTTGCTCCAATCCTATGTCTATACAATATATATATATATATTATATATATATGTATGTATATATTTTTTTAATATTATATTTATTTACTTATTTCTTACTTCTTCTCAAAGCACATTTCATTTTCCTCATTTCTGTGACTGCACTAATAGCCCTCTTCCTTTTCCTGGAAGGCATGATTATAGTTTGCTGTTGAAGCTGGTTGTAACAACAACGTGGTCAAAGCTAACCCACCAGTAGGCTACTGAGGTTAGGGACTCTCGAGATTTTTGCCCCGCTTTGCGCGCTAATATATCAAGCGGTGGTTATGCTTGCGAGATGCATGCGGAGCCAGGTGAGGGTGGTAGATTTTCGTGGTTGATAGCACTTAACACTTCCCACAGCCTTACCAACGGTTGCTATGGGTCTCCTCCCTTAAGGGTGGCCGCACATAGCAACGCGCACTGCCTGTAGATCCGGACATTAATTTATTCCCCGCCATTTGATAATACGCGAGCAGAAACTATCGCGCAGTAGTAGCAGAAGTATACTTTGCGAAGTTGTAGTGTTTTAGTTTAGCTTCTTGTTGTCTCATATCCGTTTACAGCAACTCTCCATACGTCGTCTGAGCTCACGCAGCAAGGTGCACCAGGCTGCTTCTCCTCCTGTAGCCGTTCTCTGGACTCTGCACACCTGAACTCAAGCGGATGGATATACCAGGCTCGATTTCTGCGGAGCGAAGACTTCCCAAGCTGCGCAGATCTAATACCTTCACCTATGGCTATCTCCAATAAACTGCTCTCTCTTCTGACTCTCTTATTATTGTTGTATTGATGTTTGTTTACTCTTGATATAGGCGGGCTCTTTTTAGAACCAATACAAAGTAATTCAAAAAGAAATTGCTCGCGTACTCGTAAGTACGAGATATGGGGGTGGGGCTATTTCTTAAGAATTGCGAGTGGAATTAAAGTTCCAAATTTTGTAACCGTTTTTCTTGGAATCTAATAATGAGAACGGCACAAAAATTTTATACACGGGTAAACCAAAAAAAAATGAACTGCACCACGTTGAGAATTTTTCAATATCTTATAAATAGAAAAAAATGCGAATATATCATAAAGTAATATTGAAATGGATAAGAACTCTTTGTCTTGCAGTAGAGTATCGGCTCGGCTAGTAGTGTACCAAATTGCAGAGCTCCAACTTACCGCACCAAAAAATTGCTACAAAGTTTTATAACCAGGCCCCGATATTTCCTCCAGATTAGCTCTAAAATTAGTGAGCGGCTCCTTCGGCAGGTACTGTGTCCTTGTGTTATAGTAGAGAAGCCCCTGTAAGTATACAATAGTAGTAATCGTGCATAGCAACCATCAACAAAAAATTGCGTAGGCGGTGTGCGGCCACCCTTAATAATAAATTATTTTGTTCAAACATAATTTACCAAATAACTATCAAAAAAAATTTTTAGGATAATTTCCATAACAATGACAATAATCTATAAATGTACTTGAAAGAGACTATATCAATATGAACCTGCTGAAAAGAAACCAATATTACTGCAGGCTAGAGAATTTTTAATACACTAACCTGACAGAGTTCAGTCAGGGAGGCTTCTAGAGGGAGCTGCTATTTGAATACACTAACCTGACAGAGTTCAGTCAGGGAGGCTTAGGGAGCTGCTATTTGAACACACTAACCTGACAGAGTTCAGTCAGGGAGGCTTCTAGAGGTAGCTGCTATTTGAATACACTAACCTGACAGAGTTCAGTCAGGGAGGCTTCTAGAGGGAGCTGCTATTTGAACACACTAACCTGACAGAGTTCAGTCAGGGAGGCTTCTAGAGGGAGCTGCTATTTGAATACACTAACCTGACAGAGTTCAGTCAGGGAGGCTTCTAGAGGGACCTTTTATTTGAACACACTAACCTGACAGAGTTCAGTCAGGGAGGCTTCTAGAGAGAGCTGCTATTTGAACACACTAACCTGACAGAGTTCAGTCAGGGAGGCTTCTAGAGGGAGCTGCTATTTGAATACACTAACCTGACAGAGTTCAGTCAGGGAGGCTTCTAGAGGGAGCTGCTATTTGAATACACTAACCTGACAGAGTTCAGTCAGGGAGGCTTAGGGAGCTGCTATTTGAATACACTAACCTGACAGAGTTCAGTCAGGGAGGCTTCTAGAGGGAGCTGCTATTTGAATACACTAACCTGACAGAGTTCAGTCAGGGAGGCTTCTAGAGGGAGCTGCTATTTGAATACACTAACCTAACAGAGTTCAGTCAGGGAGGCTTCTAGAGGGTGCTGCTATTTGAATACACTAACCTGACAGAGTTCCTCTATACACTCCATTTGAGTTGGCCATTACTAACTGTCCAGTTGTTAATACTGCAGTAGCTATCCATACATCATCCGCCTTAGCTGGTCCATCTCCCTCACTAGTAGTCTCAATCCACTTCTCTGTTCTGTTGGAGTAACTGCTAACTGTAGAATATCTATCGATGCCGATTAGATTTGATAAATACGAGGCAATAGCTTCGATGTCAGTAGGTGTGGTTACTGTCCTCCATATTGTTAGTGGAGTTGTCCTGCCATTACTAGCAGATGCTATGAGGGACTCTAAAGTGCATATAAATAGAATCTTCTTCTTGCCACCTCCTCCTGTGAAGTAGAAGTTGCCTTCATGGAATGTTGATCGCATGCTATAGCGTGAAGAAGGAAGTGAGTCTGCAGTCGACCAATGGTCGTTGAGTAGAACTTCCACTACGTCCAAGTCCTCGTCATATGAGTCACTCCCACCAGCCACGACCAGGACCTCTGGTGATCCTCCACTAACTGATGATGGCCAGGAGCGAGGAGTAGGCATGGCACGTAGCGATGGCTTCCAGTCTAGACCAGTAGTACTAGTCAACAGAGAGTTAGTGGGTTCCCAAGTGGAGGGATGATATCCACCAACCAATACAAACTTAGACTGGTAGGTAGTTAGGGACGAGCGTTTATATGGTGCACGAGTAGTAGTCCATGAGTGTAGGTCAGTAGAGATGTGAAGTCTGTCATTCCTATCATCTAGTAGCAGTACTGTATTCTGTAGTACTGCACATTGTACAGCCAAGACTCTCTCCCTCCATGTATGGCAGTGTTCCCAGTGAAGTGAGGCTAAAGGGTGAAGGAGATTTCTCTAAATACAAATAAACCAAATATATAAATAATAAAGAAAATAATGACAAACAAACAAACATTACACTAATTGTTTTAATGCAAGACTTTAAAAACTAACACACAAACAAATTTATACCAGACATTACATGCACCAATGTACGAAATATGCTAACACACAAACATTCTTTTCTTATACAAGCATTGCACGTGCTATATAAACACTTCATAATTAATACAACTGGAAATATAAACAATACAAAATAACAATATTGTTAACAACAATAAATAATGTAAACAAACACACGTACATACTAATTATACACAATGTTGACTAAATACAACATACAAACACACAAACTTAAAACACTGACATCATATATGACCGGCTATGAGAAAATCGACCATTTTGACAATCAATTAAAATCGAGTAAACGCACAGAAGTCAATTTACCTAAATTTAATCAAACATGTTTCTGGCGTTTTCTGCAACATTACTAGCAAACTACTGAAGGTTAAAATTTCGGCTGATTTGAGCTAAAGCTTCATAGATAAAAATAGGGTTTTAGTAATGGCGATCTAACGTACTATTATCACCAGCTGAAATTGGAGAAAGCAAATCACTGTTTCTATGACGATACCCGTGGAAGCTAAAGTGAAAAATGGCCACTGGAAGAATAGCTTACAACACAAACTCTAGCTTACTCAGTATGACTAGTAGTACTAAAGCCTAAAAGCTTACCAACTTTTTTCAAGAAGTCTTGGACAAGCACTAAGAAAAACTCCGTACAAAAAAATCTGGACGTGAGGTCGCCCTTTGCCAGGAAAATTTTTATAATACCCATTTAAACACGATTTTTTCTTCACTTTAATTTTTGTTCTGAAGTTAACCGTGTGGCTTTCTGAGTGTTTATACAGCCCACATAGACGCTCCTAGCTGAAGAATGAATGGTAAGTGCTATTGACTTATTAGAACTACAGGATTACCGCATAAAACTGATTTTTTTTAAAACATTTCACAATGTCAGTTTTCTCAGAGCCGGTCACATATTCTGACACACAAATACACATTAAGAAAATATGATGCTTCTTCCTGTATTAAAAGGCACCAGAAAATGGTTTGAACTTCATCCAGTAGAACTGACAGTGGAAGCAGGTATAACAAAAGAAGGTGCAAACAGTATGGCGATTCATAAAATACGGTTATACTTCTGTTAAACTATGTTTTAAAGTTGTTTTTATCTTTCCTATTTATCTTATGCCTCACTTCTAGAAATATAGAAATTGTTTTCCAAAATTGTATTTACACATTCAAGAGATTTTGCTTTTGCATTTAAAAATAGATTCTTGGATTCTTGCAGAATTGTGGTACGGCTGTCCTACGCTACCAATACTTTCTAGGAGTCAGCACCATTACTGGTTTAGATATTTTTACAGCTAGAGATTAAACTGGAAGAAGACCTACAAAATGAGTACCTGGTTAGAGTGTTGTGTCTGTTTTAACTTTAGCCTACCCGTTTATTAAAAGCTAGTCAGTTTTTTTTTCCTACAAATCTTTTTGGATGACCTCCATAGTGTTTAATAGGCAGTACAAGGTCTCAGCTTACTGATATAGCACTAGAAGAGTTTTTAACTTTTAGCACTAAATACACAGAACAGCTCGGCTATTTTTATTAGCATTTCATGTTAGCAGTACTGAAATTAATAGAAAACAGTAACAAAATGTTGAAAAAAGGCTATTTACTTCAGTTCTACGCGACACATTTTAGAAGCTTTTTAAGATGGCTACTGTGCCATATAAAATACTAACACACGCACAAACATACATTCAATGAAAGAAAAATCAAATTTATTTATAAAAGAACACAAACATACAAATGCTTTACACATAGTAAGAAAAGACAAACCAAACAATAAACAAACAATAAAAAACACAACAATAAAAAACAACCATAACATAACAATATTACAAAAGAGTATGTAGTGTTTGTGTGTTATAAACACACAACTTACTATATTTCTGGAACAAACTAGACCTCAATGATAGCGAGAGTAAAACAACTACCAACTATAGAGACAAGAGAGGGAAACTCATGTCTGAGTATCCTCTCTCACAAAAACACACAAAAAAAAGAGAGGGAAACATATATCTGAGCATGCTCAAAAACAAAAACAGGTACCAGCAACTTGAAAGAAAAAGAGAGGGAAAGTCATATCTGAGCATGCTCAAAAACAAAAACAGGTACCAGCAACTTGAAAGAAAAAGAGAGGGAAAGTCATATCTGAGTATGCTCAAAAACAAAAACAAAAACAAGCATCAGGAACTTAAAAAATAAAAGAAAAAAAAGAGAGGGAAAGTTATGTCTGAGCATGCTCAAAATAAGGCACCAGCAATTATATGACAATTATAAAACAAAATATGTACAAAACTCTATAGATAAAAGTCAATCCTTGCTCAAACTCTTTTAGTCAGACTAATTGTTGGCCTGGGATCTAAAACGGTTTAGTCAACTTTCCTTTCACTGATTCAAGTCAAACACCAGATCTAGTAATCAGCTAAGAATTTAAACACTGGATCTCTAGCTATTTAGCTAGAAAAATGGATCTAATAAGCTGCTAGAAAAAACAACACTGGATCTAGCTGGTAATCACCTAAAAAACAAACACCAGATCTAGACATCTGCTAGAGCTAAGCACTCACCTCAGTAAGAATGGCTCGAGGCTGACTTTCCGCCATAACTTGCTAACCTGAAAAAAAAATGCTGTTACTCCAACTTCAACAATGGGGTCCCCTCTACATGTGTAATCCGGCGTAGCCTAGCCAGACTAGTCGCTCTGGGTGTGGCAGTCTCTCTTTCCTCACTGGACCACACCCAAAATACACTCGCACAGTTTCAGCCTTCAGTTATTTCTTATTGCGCCTGCGTGGGAGCGAGAAGAATTATACCCTGAATATAGGCATGGAAGCTACAATGACAGTTTAGTTTGTGGACAAATCAGATAAATGTATAGCTAGTAGACTTATCTTGAACAGGTGATCTGAACATGTCAGTGGACCACAAGCTATAGCAACATAAGGAGGCAAAAGGTACAGAGCAGTGAGACTTCCCTAAAGCCAGTTAGAGGCAAAGCAACTTTAACCAGTCAATTCCCGTAGCTGGAAAGCCCAGAGAGAGTAGGTCATTATGGAGTAGCATTTCTTCAGTGTAGCATTTGTAGGTGGTGTAATCACAAAGTTGCTGTTGTAGCATTAGTGAAATGGTGTAGAACACAGGCAAGTGATAGATCATTCAGAGTTTTAGCATTCAATACAACAATCACACACTATACTTCTCAATTGCACAACTTATAAGGTGATACATAATGATATTCATAAGTGATAAAAACCACAAGTGTCAGTACCACTTGGCCACATCAACTAAAGGTGGTTAGCGATTATCACATGGTACATGTCTGTTTGAAGGATTTGTTTTTCTCTGTGGCTACTGTCACCTGCTTTACTGACAAACTCTTCCTTGACAAACTCTTGGAAAAAGGTTCCGCTCTGGTACATGATTACTAGTAAATAGCATATAAACCTCTTCTTCCTCCTCCACTAAATCTGAACTGCCATACTGTATGAATATGGATCTAACCTTTGCAATACAACTTCTACAACAGATCTAGGTCCAGGTTGGAAATTGCTTTCGACATCGCTAAACGTAGGAAAGAGAGTTAACTGATGCAGGGAATTTAGCATCACAGTTATGTCAAATTGGAAGAATAACACAAGGTGACAATAGACAAGCTAGTCAAAAAAACCCTCAAGAGGACTAGTAAAAAAATGAGAGAATTCAAGTGGGAGGGAATAAACATCAGTCTGGTTTACCATGATCAAGAAGGATTGGCTGAAAGTTTGTAAGGTCATTTAAAGTAGCCTTGCCGGCCAGTGAGAGTGACAATTTATCATTAAACCTCAGAATTGATTACTCTCTGCTGACCTGCAGATCCACACCTCATCCCACAACAGGTGAATCTCCTGCAAAGTTGAACTTGCATTGGCAGGAGCTTCTCTTTAAAGAACCATTTAAAATAATCGGAAAAAGTATTACTTTAAGATAACAAACTTAAAAGAAACAGCTTAAAAATACCTGGCACATTCCCAGCTAGATAAAGCCCCAGATCGCGATCTATTCCTCTGAATTATTTACTACTCAAGCACCTCATCTTTTTCAAGTTCTAACAACATATCTATTAACAATTCTAATCTCAAGAAAAATTGTTATTTAAAAACTTAAAAAATGACATAAAAAGTTTTGATACAACTCTTAAACCATTACAGAGTCTACAGCTACATCAGAGTTCAAAGTCTACGAGGAACTATGTTATTCTTTCCCATATAGTCAGTCAGTTGACTCGGAACTTCAGCCAACACAGCACTAGCTAGAGTCTGAGGAGTAGCCTGGAAATAAATACAACAAAAACACGTCACTAACTAACTAGACCATCTTACTGTATCACTAACTAGACCATCCTACTGTATCACTAACTAGACCATCCTACTGTATCACTAACTAGACCATCCTACGGTATCACTAACTAGACCATCCTACTGTATCACTAACTAGACCATCCTACTGTATCACTAACTAGACCATCCTACTGTATCACTATTATAACCTAATAATCCCTCACTTCACTATATATGCACGCCAATAACAATAATAATAAGAGTAAACCACTACAATAATAACAATAATAATAATATTAATAACAATAATAATAAAAATAGCAATAACAATAATAATAACAACAACAATAATAATAATAACAATAGTAATAATAATAATAATAATAATAATAACAACAAAAACAATAATAATAATAACAATAATAATAACAACAATAATAATAATAATAATAGTAATAATAATAATAATAATAATGATAATAATAATGATAACAATAATAATAATAACAATAGTAATAATAATAATAATAATAATAATGATAATAATAATGATAACAATAATAATAATAATAATAATAATAATAATAATATTAATAATAATAATAATTCCCTATTGCTATTTCATTCTGAGTACATTTCTATAGGTCTAAATATTCACTGTCATATACTCAAGGCTCGGCTTTATGTCTACCATTCCAGTGGTAGGATTGTTCTTACCAGCCTGAAGAGAAGTGCTGGTGTTAGTCTGCAACTACATAAGCAACATAGCTAGCTAGCTAGTGGTTTTATACTTACATTACCTCTTCAAAGTTCCCTTTCTTCTTAAGGAGAACGACGACAATTGGATCAGATATGGAAAATAAATCTTTGTCTAGCAGATTTGCGCAAGAGATGCTCAACTCCACCCTAAAACTAGGACGATTGAAAGCCTCCGCCATGGCTAAGTTACAGCAGCACTGGATTGTTGTGGGAAGAGCTCAGAGTAGGGGTAGGTGGAGCTCAAGTGCAGAGAGGCGTGTCTTTCACACGTGGGTGTCCGTCCGTACACTTTTAGCTGGGCTGATTTAAACACAGTGAGAGCAGAGATTGAAGTGAAGCACCAATGTCTATCTATATTGGTACTATAGTCGGGACGGCCATGCAGAAAACTGCTAAAGTGGAAGTGACGCGCATGTTTCTTCATCCACATATCCTCAAGGTAAAATAGCTTTGAAATCAAGTGTCAGAATACAAACAGGCCATGGTACATGTTAGGTAAAGGGTTATTAATAGTATGAAGTCTATAAAATTAAAATGAGAATATGTAAAAGAAGTGGATCAGTATACCCTGGGGCATAGGCAGTCATTTTGATTGGATAAGGGAAACTATCTTGGCTAAGAAGTGTCAAAGATAACTTCTTTTTTTTTTTGCTGTGTGTTACTAATGCTGATGCTTCATGATGCATGCAAGGAAGAAAATTTGGGTCAGTTGTCAGCAGTAGTGTATGCAAGTGTGACCAGAGCCTTTCAGTACATTGTGTTTAGGTAAAGGGTCTAGCTAGTACGACCAGCTATGAATATCATTATTTAATTAGTCAACAGGGGTTGTTTTTTTTTAGCAAGAATGAAATAAAATAAAACAAAAACTATGCACCAATAAATCAGGTAGATGATAAATAGATCAGGTAGATGATAAATAGATCAGGTAGATGATAAAGGAACAATATAAAATACTAAACTAGTGATGTGCTTCAACACAAATGGCGAGCAAGCCTGTACACAAATGAACTCTGCAAAAGAATTTATTAGTCCATTCTGAAAGTTTAAGTACGTAGCTGTTGTGACCACACTTTAGCTAACAATACAAACTTCTTTCTTACCTCAGTCTCCCGGCTACTTGTATTTTCTGTACTATCTGAGTTACCAATAGCTCTTGACTACAAGCACTCACAGCTATATTATATAAACGGCCGATTTTTTTAAAATTATGTCATGTAAAGGATCTCAATACCACAGTAACCTTTTGCCATAACAATTTGGGACGTGAATAAAGAAGAAGTTCTAAAGAATTACTGCACAGACAGTGTTGATTCTAACAGTAAGTTGTTGGGACCTAAGTGTGCCTTGCAGCACTTAGAAACAACCTAATACTAAGGGGCAAATGATTAAATTTTCTTGAATGATGCAGGATCCCTAAACTGAAAGATACTGTACAGTGAAGGTATGGGAAAGGGTAGACCACAAAGCCAACACAAAAACGCGAGGGTCAAAGTACAGAATGACATACGTCAGTTCACACATATATAAACAAATATCCCCAAATTTTCAATTGTGTTACTCCTGAGAATGTCTCGCTCGCTCACCAATTACCTTCTTTTTCATTGTCAACATGACTTGTGAGTCAATTTGAGGCATCTTGGAACACTTATTGCATTGTGAGTATCAAGAGATGTAATAGCATAGAAAACTGGTATTCAGGACTAATAGCAAGAATATTTGCACGAGGCAAAGCTGAGTGAAATTTCTCGCCGCACAAATGACACAAGTGCTATTTGCCCGAACACTTCAGTTTTCCGTTCTATAATGTTAATACTAAAGCCAAAGATAATAATTTGCTACTGAAGTAGGAAATCATGACAATGTGTTATTTTGTCAAAGAAATCGTCAAACTCTGATTCTGCCATTACTTAAGCTTTACATCACTAGTCATAATTGGCTGTTTACTCAAACATTTTGGCTGCTATTCATCTAGCCATCATATGCAGTAACACTTACCTTATTATTTTTGTTTCACTGATTGGCTAGCTAAAATAGCAGCTATAACGTTTGAGTTAACAAAATTATGTTTTGTGATCTAAGATAACCTTGCTATGATAAATGAGCTCTATTTGTTTCAGGTTCATATGACTTTCCGCCGCCGCCCCCCCCCCCCCGTACCCTGCCTATATAATAGTTAGAGTGTGATACCTTGAAGTTTGCGAGATTTAGAAACTCGAAGGCTCCAGGCTGTAGTGTCAGAGATAGCAAGGATGCTACTAGGAGCCTCAGAGTTTCTAAATCACGCAGATTTCAAGGTACTGCACTCTAACTTTCTAGAACAGAAGGATATATTGAAACTGTCCTACAGTGATGGAACTGAAGTAGCTAGCTACGAGTATATACCCAATATTGTGACTCCTGATCTGCCTGGTGAACCTTGGTGTTCAGCTGAGGATGCGAAAGAATTATAGAGGGAGAAACGCTTGCTTGGAGAGCCTGTGCACGAGTATTAGTTGACACTATTTCTATATGTGTGGCATCTATTTTGCCTTACGTTCAGGACAAGAACACATACTGGCGTAGCAGTTGGGTAAAGGGTCTGGCTATGCCAAAATAGACAAGAACACCGAGCACTACTAATCTTCCATCAAATACAGCGCACTCACCAAAGGTACACAGAAGGAGTTGTTTTGTTGTTGTTTTTTAAACCAAAGAGAGTCTTGATTTTAAACGCATTCATATGCACTATATTCTTCCTGCAGTCTCATTGTTAATGACACCAAGGTTCAAGGTTCACAGGGGCAAGATGAGTGGACAATATTTGTTATGCTCGTTAGTTCAGTTCTATCACTAGTCCAGTTGTAGCATATCCTTCAGTTCTATCACTAGTCCAGTTGTAGCATATCCTTCAGTTCTATCACTAGTCCAGTTGTAGCATATTCTTCAGTTCTATCACTAGTCCAGTTGTAGCATATCCTTCAGTTCTATCACTAGTCCAGTTGTAGCATATTCTTCAGTTCTATCACTAGTCCAGTTGTAGCATATCCTTCAGTTCTATCACTAGTCCAGTTGTAGCATATTCTTCAGTTCTATCACTAGTCCAGTTGTAGCATATCCTTCAGTTCTATCACTAGTCCAGTTGTAGCATATTCTTCAGTTCTATCACTAGTCCAGTTGTAGCATATCCTTCAGTTCTATCACTAGTCCAGTTGTAGCATATCCTTCGGTTATAAAAACTTTGAGTACTATGAAAATTTGCAGGATTTAAAAACTGCTCAGGGGCCCGTGCTGTAGTGTCAAAATTTGTCAGAGCTTCACAAGGCGGTAACAATACTCTATAGGTATATTCAAGACTACAATTCTTGGCAATAAGTCGCAACTGTAGCCCCCGGTAAGTGTTTTCTAAGTGCTGGGCGTGATCCTAAGTGAAATAGATTCAAGCAACGGACCAATCAAATTGATGTATTCAGTCACGCTCTGTTCTAAATCCAAGTATCAGTTGTCACTAACCATGAAACCCTTTACCTACTGTATACACAGGATTTATTTGGGGCCAGCACCAAAAAAAATGCATTCAGCTAATAGTGTCTCCTGACATTGCACTGTTTCTTTTAAGATTTGGTAATGGGTCGATACTTTGCATCTTGCATGACGTGATTTCAGGGTGATGAGATTAGACTAAATATCTCTTTGTGTGTGAGAGATTCAGCATCTCCTTCATGTTTGCTTGAGACAGTCTTAACAGCAGTTCCATCATATCTGCTGGTTACAAGACAGCTTCATTAGTTTGAATGCTCGCGGGAAACTCTTTATACTTGGCAGTTGCAAGGCTGATCAAATAGAAACTGAGTCTACAACTGACCCCACAAATACAGTAGATTACATTTAAATGTGTCTGAATAATGGTAAGGCCAAATGTAGTTGATTAAGTAATCTTACACTTATAAGTAGGTGTGGTCAATCATAGCATATCCTGTGCCATGAGAATCAGTGCTACGCTTTTGCAACCTAATTGCATAGTTTTAATATGACAAGATGTCTTTTGGCGTCTGAAGTGTGTTCACTAATATACTAGTTGGTCGGCTATTGCCCTTCCCTCCTATCCCCCCCCCCTCCCCCCTCCCGTGTGTGTGTGTGTGTGCGTATTGAAAGTCTCTGCCAATTTATGTATGTAGTGTCCAATAGTCAGATTACCTAATTGGCTAATTAGCCTAAGGGGGCAAGGGGAAATGTTATTGTTAAGTCATTGGGAGGACCACTATAAGTAATCATTCACTCACAAAAGACTCAAAATATAATATTGGTGAGACAAACCACAAATGTCTCGTGGTCTCATCAACAAGTGAAAGCATTAGAGATAAACACATCATTCCATTTGTTTGTTGTTGTTGTTGTTGTCTTTTCCATGAAAGAGCATGTGATCTACTCTAAACTATTGATGTGGCGATGTGGTTGTCACAACAAAGTCTGTTCGTTTTAGTTGTTTTGTTTGTTATTTTGTTTTATGTGTCATTTCCTAAGACTAAACAACTCTAGAACTGAGTACCTTGAATGGAGGATTGTTCACTACCTTATATGGTCATTACTGGAATCCTGTGCTGAATTTCAGCCATTACAGTGAGACTCCAGTGCATATTAGAATTAAGAAACAAAGAATAATGTATTGAAAGTGTTTTTATGTGAACCACGTGTGTATGGATGGTTTATATATGTATGTGCATGTGTTTGTGTGTAGTACATTAGACATCGTAAGGTGGTATTCGCAGACAACCGTGATGACTGTGTGATAGGGGATGTCGTCCTCATAAAATCGTGCCCACGTATCAGCACAAGGAAGCACTACAAGATCCACGAAGTGGTGGCTGGTGTTCCCAGATGCACAACTAGTGGAGAGAAAGTCTCCCCAGAGGCAGCGTCTATGGCGACCAGTGCAGGCAGTGGAGAAGACAGCGGGTCTGCAGAAACTGTGAGTGAAGTCTAGACTATCATGTGATCTGTCCGTCCAATCATCCGCCCTCAGTGATGTCATTGAACTATTAGTTAGTTCTTGTGTATTCACATTCAGTCTCTTTGTATAGTGAAAATCACACCGACCACGCTCAGTGAAAAAAAAAATTTTTTTTTCTTGTCTTGTGGGACAGGATTTGGAGGAGAAGGAAGATTGGGAGGGGTGGTTCAGTAAGGGATTGTTGTATTTATCATATACGTACAACACATCCACACACAAACATATGTTGTAAAGATATTTGGCCATGTCCCATCTATTCGTAGTCCTTGTATCACTGGCAATATACACAAATAATTACATTGCCTGACATTCACCATGGCAACAATGATTAGGAGCAAATTATTGCTTTGGAACGAAAATGAAGTTTCATATCTTTTAGTGTGTTCTCTTTATTTAAGTGGATTTATGTACAGATGGTAAAGGTGTCAGGTATTTCAACTAAGCTACACCTTACCTGTTTTTATTAGTTCAACCAACTACGAAGAAGAAATCAGCATTAAGTTATACTTACTTATGTTGCTAGCAAGTACCTGCCACACAGTGGCGCTTGATTGATGTATTGCAAATTAAAAATGCAGTAGCACAAGTTATTTATATTCATTGTTATATCATCTTCCACCACTTGGTTCATGTTACATCAGTTTCCCTCTCCTGCTCTCTTGTTTCACGAACCAGCTGTTCTTGGCCCCTTCTTTTCCTTTATTGAGCTCATTCTTCTTGAGTCATGGTGTCCCTCTTCCTTTGTCTACAACTTTGCAAAACTTTTGCCTTTCTTTTTGAAACTTACATAACCTTTCCTCGCCCGATTCCCACCAGCTTTTTGCTATAATTAATCTATTATTTGACATACATTATGATGTTGCTTTTCCCATTCAGCTAACGACAATACTTTGCCAAACTGTTTAACCTCATGAATACACACCTTCATCGTGTTTGTACTGATAGACAAGCATATTGTTTTTTAGACGAGTCAGCGTAACTAAGATTTAGTCATTTAATACTTTACATGTATCCCCTATACCTATCTCCACTACCTCCTGTGCCCCAACACAGTACATAGTTGATTGGTTGAGTTATAGCCAGTGCAGCTAGCACAAGCAGACATTAGTAATGAACAATTGTTCACCACATCCTCCTCTGCTATAATTCCAATTACATGCACCACATCTTTACATGTCTGGTTAACTGACTTCCTACACACTTTCAAGAGTCTACTTAAACCCCTTCAAAAACATTGTTAGTTTCAGGAACTCAACAAAGAGTTCAATAATAACCTCACTCATTAGAGAGTTTAGCTGTTGTTGTTGTTTATAAATAATTCTCATAGTGACTTATCATCTCTGTGCAATATGGTACTAATTTAAACAAGTATTAAGTCTCACATCAGATTTTACCAATTCCATCGCAAAGAAATAGATAAAATAGTTAATAATCCACAACAGAATGATAATTCCCAGAGAAGACAATGCAATACCAGTTGGCATTCTGAATGTGCCATACATTATGATACAGTGCAAAACTGAGTCCGTGAAAATAAATAAAAGTTGCCATGGTGATTATAATAGTTTAAAAAGATGAGTTGAGTTTAGTGTAGACTGATCCCAAGTTTCTTGAGGAGTTCCGTAGCTTCTCGTTTAGCCTCGTTATCTTCTTCTACGTCACTGACGTACAAAGCCGTCTTCTTCAGCCACGTACCGCCTTCCTCAACTTTACCCAATTGCAGATAACATTTGCCCAAGAACAGCCAATTGGTGCTGTAGAAACCAGGCTCCACTGCACAAACACACAAACACACATCTGTTATTTCCTTTTCCTTCACTCTAAACACATCTGCTACCATCCTACAATCCTTACTCACTCCACTTGTGTATCAGTTGCTTCTAGTACTAATGTATTTATTTGTCCTGAACTAGTCCTACCAGCCACTCACTTTCACTCACACACTTGCTCGCTCACTCTCCATGAATACACAATGGCTTCACAACCTCACTACCACGCCACATCACTCTGAGTTTTAACAAATCAAAACTTAGCGGGGCCTTGGTCCTAGAAAACAGGCAACTATTCAACAGGCATGAAGAAATGAAACCAACACAGACTGCATGTGTGTAAACTATTTACACTTGTAATTCCCTCACTGTCTTAAGTTATATACCACTCCAAGTCTACAACAATAACATTGTTCCATACTCCCATCCCTGCCCCGCCTCCCTCCCACTCCAGGTCTACAACAATAGCATTGTTTCATACTCCCATCCCTGCCCCGCCTCCCTCCTGTTATGATCAATGTAACGTACATTCTTCAGCAGCTTGAAAATGTGATAGAGCCTGCAAGGAAGCAAGAAATGAAATAATAACAAACCCACATAACAAGAGCACTGTTCAGTACATTGGTCTACCATCATTGGTCTACCATCGTAACCTGCACTATTGCAATTGACAGTTGACATATTTTTTAAATGTTTAGACATAAAGAAAATCAAGGACAGCATGACATGTACATTTTAAAATTGAAATTCCTTAATTCCAATAAAATAAAAACTCCATTTATTTGCTTTGTACACGCACCTCTTCATATGTGGAATAAGGGGGTGTGGCAAACACTGCTGTTGCAATCTTCTTCTGGAACCATGGGACGTTGGACACACTATAGCACCTGCAACAGAATCACAGAGACTTCGGCTAACAGAGCTGGACATACCATCAACCACCACTTCCCCCAATCTTGCCTCACATTCATGCCAATCTATGTATTATCCAAGCCATAAATAACAAGAAGCAGTACACCTGTAGACACAACTACATGACAGTCCATAACCACACACACACACATGCACACACACACACATACACACACCAACCAGGCACTCAAACTACCCTATCAACAGCTGCTTTTATTGAAATCATAATATAAATTCTGGGAAGTTGAGTAAACTCTTGTCTGGGTATCTAACACTTCTTCCTACCACTTCATCCAGCACAGGCCCCCACTACACAGACTGACCTCATTAATAACAAATATAGGAGAGGTGTGTGTTATATAGAGCATGGTGACTTCCTCATGTGTACTTGCTTACACTGTATTGTTCCCAATCTCAAGTCAACATGTGGTCTCCATCATGAACTGAGTACAATGAATTACCAGGAACACTAAACATAGTCAATAGTTTGACTTCACTACCTGCCACTATCATATTATTCTTGTAGAGTAAATATTCACAGAAGAGGTAATTCTCAAACACCCACTGAAGGTTCTGACAACACCTATTTCAGTGAATTATGGATGGACTCACACAGTGCTGTAGGGACGCGTTGGAACAGACAAGTGTTCTGACAACTGAACACCATAGTCTAAACAGTATTACAAACACTAATGAAGGGGTGTGGTTAAGCAATTATTCACACTTTCGCTGTGCTTTTATAATATTTTGGGTGTTCGGTTAACTGAAAGGTTTGGATAATCGAGTTAAATAACTGAAATTTATCAGTAGTGACAGACTGAACAGAGCGGTAGAGAGAAATAATGTCTCACTTGTGCATACTTGAATAAACTGACATTCAGACAATCAAGAGAAGTTAGATAACTATACGACGGCAGAGTACATATGTAGTTAAGACTTGGTTATTAGAAATAAGTGACAAAGACAAATTGCCTAATTGCTTTCTCTCATTTGGTCCTTGTTTCACACCGTGTCCTACAACAATAGCCATCCACTCTATCTGCCATCGCACGCCCATTGATAACACTGCTCTAAGCAGTGCCCGCTCTCTCTCCCTCCCACTCACTCACCATTGACCTAACAGATGTCTTGAAGTAGGGTCCTTTGGATTCAACTCAATGGCTCTCTACAGAACACACACAGAGAGAGACACAAGACATGGTTATATGGCAAGGAAACGTGGTAGCCGTAAGAAGTCATTTTCAGCAACCACACAGCATTTTGACAGTAAGTATTATTATAATACCATCCCTGGATATATTTGTGAAGGTCAACTCACAATTGAATCATACAAAATAACAATTACACTCTATGCATACAGACTCACAATGATAATACGAAGCACCAAAGGTGCGAACCCTCAGCGCTACTATAAACTGGCTAGCTATTACAAAATGATCTCAAACCAATTCTAATCAGGTATCAATATAGCTCGAGCAATGAAAACAATAGATGTAAACAAAGAAGCTAAACTGGCCAGGGACACTCACCAGTATAAACTTTCAACGTGAACCTCCGCGCGGGCAGCAAGAAATTATTTGCTCATGTGATTACGATGTGACAATAGGGGGTGTTACTCACAAAAGCTGGTACCTACGCGAAGCCGACAGCTTTGCATTTTCTCAAAAAATCGGCCGGCTCCAAATTCAAAAGGTAGCGCAATAAAATGTCATAAATTGTCTTTCTGAGACATTCATACATAAATCAATGGTAATTGTCAGTAAACAGAGCATGGTAGACAGACCAATTACTAAGCTAAGGGTTAACAAGAGACATTCAATAATGAACCTCAGACAACACCACACCACTACTGTCAACAGCACCACCAAACCACCACTAGAGGTAACCCTAAAAGAGGTGACCCATAAAGAGGTAGTCAAGCGGAGTAGGACTGATGATATTCATGACCTTCACACATCATGCTTCACCACATTACCCAATTCAGTTCAGTACAAGATGGAACACAGAACAGCAATAAACAAATGGGCCAGTATAAGATGGAATTAACAATGCAGAACAGTGCAAAACAAATGGGAAATTGGCTATCCCTCTGGAAAAGGTCATCTGGAGTTAACAATTCAGAATAACAATAAACAATGGCTGCTACATAAAAGGAAAGGATCATCACTAAACAAGCTAATAGAAACAGGGTAGGTGTAATACTCCACACTGTCATATCCCATCAAGTAAGTTGCCATCTTGCTACAGCCAGACCAAGGTTGATTATAAACATACACTTGCGGGGGCCAAACAATGACGAGGTAGTCACAGCTATGACTATAGTTCAATAGTTCCCAACACATTCCTCCATGGACCATTCTGCCAGTGTGCACTATTTACCTCATGCATACTGCTCACACTCTCCGGTTGCTAAGGGCAATCAGCTGGCATGTTTACAAGTACAGTATATAATGATATTCACGACCATCTGGACAGCCAAGCTCATCTTTATTTACGAACCAAATTTAGGCAACCCATCCATTACTGTAATCATACAATACAACCCTGTGGAGAAACGTCCAACTAATAGAGAATTTATACAGTGGGGCAGATTACAGGTTCGACTTCACTGAAGAATTTCTTGGTCACTACAACTACTTCATTAGAATAAAAGTTAATTAGCTAGTTCAAGCATTACTCTGCCGATATTAGTACCTTTATAATGACCCATTCAAAGCCAGTCATAATTATAGACTGTCAAAATATTCACGCACTTGCAGGGTTATGGAAGGCAATTGGCAAAAATTGGACAGAACAATTAAAATGTTGTTGTTTTTAAGAAACATTCAGAGAGGGCAACTTTTGTCTGATTTTTTTATAATCTCACCACGAAATGTTCCTGGACGTCGAAGGACTTCTCTATCTTCCTCTTTGTGCCGTAGAAACCGGAAGACCAGCTGACGATGATTCCCATCCACTTGTGGCTAGCAAAGCTATTATCATCAGCCAGCAACGCTCGCTCCCCGTACTCCACTGCCTTCTCCGACATCTCCACCTGATCCGCTTCATTGGGGGTGTGAAATTTACCAACCTAAAAAATAATAACCAATTGAACACATGTTATAATAACACTGAGCATGCCCACAGTGTGACCATGTGGAACTAATGACACGATGACCACACAACTAGACCTCTATAGGCAAGCACACACGCATACACATCACATAACTCCGGTCAGCTCGGGTAGAGAAGACTGTGTGTGTATGTGTGTGTGCTTGAGGCTGTTTTGAAAGGGTACAATGAGGAAGATGAGATGAAAGCTTATCCTGACATTACTGTCTAGTGTTTAGCTAACAATACCCTCAACTTAACAATGTCCTCAACTTCTGTGCACTGGCAACACTAACTATAACATCTATGGAAGCTGCAACTCAAGAGAACTCGCATTACTAACTCCTGCAAACACAAGCACCATTAGGAATTTAGAAAGTCTACCTTATAAGCAATGTTTAGATGAAGCTAATGGTGTCAGATACAGTGCATGAGGAGCACTATCACTAAATCAAATGATCTTCTACTAGCCACTGTACTCCTACCATAGTGACAGAATACGTATTTAGGTCAGGAGTAGTGTGGATTACGGAATCCCCTCACACTTCCCAATTTTCACTATTGCATCATTCTACAGGAATACCTCCAACCACAAGCAATGAACACAATGACACACGTTTGGGAAACATATCTTTCAGTTCATGTAATCTCTCTAGCTCTACTTTAACATTGCGTATATTAGAGAATCCAACCATAAAAATTATGCAGAAAGAAAACAATTGAAAAAGTAACTTTTCATCAGGCCCATTCCGTTCACTTAGATCATACTAGCTTTTATTGGGTAGCTATTTATTGTCCCCCCCCTGATTGTATCTCCATAGCCTTCTCATGCATGAGTAGACAGACAGCAGATGTTGATTTACCTTGTATACAAACCGAGCCAATCTCCACAATATCTCTGCTTCTCCAGAGTCACTGTACTTTTCCAGAACAGCCAATCCTTCCACCATCTTGTTGGCATCATAAAGTGTGTCCACCGTGTTAAGTAAAGACTTTAGCTCCTTCTCAGATAAACGTTGCTCAACCTGGTTGAAGGAAGGTGGTGATTCTGCGGCCTGTAGAGTCTTCAGGGAACAAGACCCTAATGCCAATCCCAGTAACACTCCAGTCCCGCTCATGGCTCTTAGCTGTATACAATAAAATAAGTCTGGTAAGCAGCGACCTCAATCTCTCTCGTTCTCTCCCCCTCTTTGGCACACTCCTCTTATTATATTCCGCGGTTTTTATTGAGCACGCGCACACAATGTAGGTCGCCCGTGCTAGCCACGAACCGGAAACGAAAGATGTAGCCGGCCTCGGCACACAAAATACAAATCAAACACAACCTCTCTTTGTACACATACTCTACTCTCTCACACGTAAACAACCCAGTCCAGCCCACTCCCTCACCAACCCCCGCATAACACATAAGCAAGCTAAGGTACGTTATAGAGTGTGACAGTTCACAAGTTGCTCAAGTTCATTTCCTTACCTTAGGAATGGACGTGACGGTATTGTGTCTCCAGCGGATAAGACGGATCATATTAGCAGCACGAATAGATACAATAGAGCGGTGCATAAATTTAAACATTTTACAAGTTAAATAGTACTCAAACGATACACACACTGTTTGTTAGGGTGGTAGGCTATCTAATTTGTTTACACGGAAAAAGCGCTATAAACAACTCCAATTGAAGCCTACTTGGAATAATCGCGCGGGCATTTTAGGAGGTTTGGCGCGCTTTGTAAGTGTGAATTGTTAATTGAAATTTTCTGGAGCGCGGTTTATTTGCGCCAAGCTTTCCCCTAGGCAACGGGAATCTGGTTCCAGCTGCTCTGTAATTCAGCTTAGCTAGCTATGGAAGGAAAGAAAATGAGTACAGTTGCTATGGAGAGGAGACGTAATTTATCTGGTCTTCGCAACAGAAGAAAAAACCCAAATTTAACTGCCACAGGGCAGTCAGAAGCAATAAGGGAACAACAGGTATATATTTCCAAAATTATCTAATACAGTGTAATTGATATATCCATGGTCCATGGCATGTGAACATATTCGGTTTGTACTAACTATTATTCTCAATGAAGAATGTGAGGTTATCCAAAACATTAAGTATGCTATGAATATAATCCACAAACAAGATTACTACATGAAGATATTGCACTATGGCAGATTAAACTTCGTGAACAAAGGGAAGCTAAGCGGTTGAAGTTTGATGATCGCCATTATTATATCCTTGCACAAGTGGCTGAGTCTGTAGGCATCAGTGTGGAAGATGCTGAGGAGTTTATGCTGGACTCCAACCAGGTTAGTTTTAACTACCTAGAGCTAGCTGTGTATTATTTATTTATTGTCTTATTTTAGTTGATTGAATTAGAGGATTTCTTTGTACCAGAAGGTCGCCAAGCCCTTATATTCTTTTTTCAACCACCTAATCACCCAGTAGAAGGTACTACATCAGCTAAGGCAATCCATAACTACAAGGCACATGGTCAAAGACTTTGGATAACAGATGGCACCAAAGATGAGTACACTGGCCATTGTACTTTCTTCATTCGTCTGAACGTCTCAAAAGCGATCACGTATCATAATGTTCATCAAGTAAATGAAATATAGAGTAAATAATATAAAAGCACAGTAGATAACAATACATATTGGAAGCTATAATTATATTCTAAGATCTTAAACTTATTTTTAGCTCCGAAAATATATGGCACCTTTGTTATAATGATACCCATCTTCTTCCTGCATTCACCTTCAAATATTTATTCAGAAGTGTACTAACATCCCAATATGTTAATATATAAATTCATACATATATTATGTATATATAATTTACCAGATAATAAGAGAATACTGTGATACATATTGTTGCTTCAGCAGGTTTTTTGTTTGTTTATTTTTCTCTAACTAGGATGTTTATTTTGGAACTTTGAACGACAATGGGGAAGGTCTTCTGGGAGCAATTGAGAGTGTACTTGGCAATGTGTTCATCCCAGCTCTTAGCACATGTTCTAAATGGGGCTACTCTGCATCAGCTCTCAATGCAGCAAAGAAGCAAAAGTTTGTGAGCAAGTTGTCCTCATTTGCATCTATTCTGTCTAATGCCCAGGAAAGCATTGCGGACACAGTGGGGCTATCTTCATGCTCACATCCATCGCTGGCCAAAATCTGCTCTCCAGCGGACATCACGGCAGCTGTCACAAAACCAGACATGGTGGAAGCTGCAGAGAAATGCACGTTAGGTTGGTGCAAAGAAATAGAGCAGATTCTGGCTTGGTCAGAGCAGATGAGGAAAGAGGCAGATGATGTGGGTCCCAAGGCAGAAGTTCAATATTGGAAAAAAAGAATGGCCAAATTTGACTCCCTCATATGTTCCATAAAGTCTCCTCAGTGCAGGGCTATTATTAACATTTTAGTGGTCAGCAAGTCTAAAGTGTTGAAGGTGAGTTTTAGAAACGTTGTTGTTATAGTAGTAGTGGTAGTAGTAGTAGTCATTGTCATAGTAGTCATAGTAGTATTGATTGTTTTAGTGGGAGCATTATCATTATTAATATATTGAGTGTAGATTGATCTATTGAGCACCTTTTTCATTCCCATAAACAGATATAATCCAATAACAGCCACGATGTATTTGTTGTGTGTGTGATAGCAATGGAGAGCTTTAGACAGCAGCATCACTGATTACTCCAATGAGGCAAAGGACAATGTCAAGTTTTTGTACACACTAGACAAGTACTGTGAGCCGCTCTACAAGTGCAACCCTGTGAGTTACAAAATCATAATATAGTAGGAATTAGCTGATCATTATTATACAAAAATTGATTCAAAAGGTCTTTATTTGATGGCATCAGCAAATTATTTCTGGCTTTTTACTTGTTTTCTTGTGAACTTTATTCTTTAATAGAATTTCTATAATAGTGAATTTGTGGTCAAATTTAATTTTTGTTTTGTGTAGGTGACCATGATGGAGTCTATCCCTGGCCTCATGAATGCCATTCGCATGATCCACAGCTATTCTCGCTATTACCACACGTCTGAGAGGATGACTTGTCTGTTTGTGAAAGTGACCAATCAGATGATCACAGCTTGCAAGGCTCATCTCACCAACAATGATTCCTCCACTGTGTGGAATCAGGAGCGTTCAGTGGTGCTGAAGAAGCTCAATGATTGCAAGCATTTGTACCAAGAGTATCAACGATGCTTTAAGAGGACTAAACAGAAAATCAGAAAAAACCCAGAGGAGAGGCAGTTCAATTTCTCCGAGATGTACATGTTTGGAAAATTCAGTAGTTTTGTTAATAGGTAATGTGTTGAAATTTGTATTAGTTCGTTACAACTGTACTGGCACTGTGGGATCTAAAATCGTCTATTTTATTTAGAATTGTTAGTGAAATATTTGACTTGAAAGGGTCTAACTTAAAATTCAATTCTAGCAAATAAGCATCACTAATTGTTTCATCGTTGAAAAGACTACATTTTACTATGATTTTTTTCCTTTTCTTTACATATAATATATTGATATTTTATTTGGTTCACTATTGATGACAATTCCTTTTTACAACTTATTGTCTCATAGTAGTTACTGTAAGCTAAACTCAAGAATATGACAGTGTTTGGACTGATATATGATTACTAAGGAATGTATTGGGCTTTTAACCCAGAAGATCAGTCATTCACTTATTACGTGGCACAGATAGTACACGCACTCTAAGAAGTATGAAGTACTTGGTGTCATTCTGGTCACCCATTCTTATCATATGATTCTCACAGCACAAGGTTACCACTATATTGATTTATTCTGGCAGGTGTGACCTCCTGAAACAAATTTTGAATATAATTGGAACATATTCTTCATTGGGGTTATCTCATATTGAAGGAATTGAAACTCTAAATCTTCATTTTCGTAATATTGTGATCAACATGAAGAAGAAGCCTTATGATATATTGGACCCAAGGTGTCCAGAGTTTGAAGTGGATTATGAAGAGTTTAAGAGTCATGTTAATGATATACTAGTGAGTGCATTTTGTTTTTTAATTTGTAAATTACCAGCAGTAACAGCAATTAATGTGAGGTAGCTTTTATCAAGTCTGCCTTAAGACTGTTTTCATATATCAGAAAAAGTGTTTCTTCATAATTTGTTATAATTCACACTATTATGCAACTGTTTTGCCACTCTCCCAGCAGTTTTTGCCATCTGTATATAACACTTTGTTATTAGATCACAGTCAACTTGTGATTTTAAGAAATACTGTGACATGATCACTTCACAGTGGACACAACATTGACTCATTCTTTGTGGGCTGGATAAATTATCAATTCTTGCTGTAAAGTAGACCTTACTTTTGGTGCACAAGCTGATAATGCCTGCTTACACTTGTAGACTATGAGCAATGTCTAATATATAATACTATCATATTGGTGTCACATACAATTCCTGTGTATCTAGGTCTGTGCACTTAGAAACTAGACAAACTTAGCCATCGGAGAATAATTGCTTATTGTTAGTTTACATCACTGTTGGGTGGAATACCTAGGCATTCATAAGTAGATCTTCAGTTTGATAGCATGAATACGTGTACAATTAACGTTTTTTATTATTAATTTTATTCTATGTTTTAAGGATCAACTTCAAAATTTATTTGATGAAAGATTCAATTTGATGCCTACAACTTTAATAGCTGCTGAGCTCATTCAAAGATTTGAGAGGTAATTGCATGATTTGGGGGTCTCGCTAAGTATGTAAGAGCTATTTAGTTTTAAGATTGGCTTAACCTTTTCACCATCAAATTTAAGACGAACAGTTTGATAACATGATTTTTTTTTAATTTCTTTTCTATAAAAACTTCCAACAAGAGAAGAATTTTTTAAAGCAAGTTGGAACAAAACTACTCACTAATATGCAAAACAACAAGTATCATAGTCTGCTCAGAGTGAGGGTTCAGACTTATAACACAACCATCAAAACCTTAATTTCAGAAAATCTCAGCACTTTTACGGGTTTCCAAGAGTAGATGGCTTTTTCACCTGTTGATGAATGCTTATCTTCAGAACCCTGTAGCTAAAAAATTGGACAAATGGAGTCTCTAAGGTAAACATTCATGCAGTTCCGAGGAAAAAACAAAACAAAATGATTGTAGGTTGTTGCTCTTATTTCAATTTTTTACATGAAGTACTACGTCAGAGCAAAGTAGAAAATAAAATTAGGAACATTATTGGCGAGCGAGTGAAGCGAGCGAGACACTATCAGGGGTAACTCAATTGAAAATCGGGGATATTTGTTTATATATATGTTTGGACGTACATAAGGCATTTTTATACTTTGACTCTCGCGTTTTTGTGTTAGTTCTGTGGTTGACCCCGTCCCAAACTTCACTAAACAGAATCCTCTAGTTTATCGATCAGTACCTGTAGTATCACCCTAGAAATTGAATTGTTTACCGTTTTGAATTCTTTTGCGGGCGCAGTTAAAACGTGAAAACTTACGAAACTTCCATTTCTATTCGAGTTAGTGGCAGTGGTAAGTCAATGCGCTCTTTGTCATAGTTATTAGCCGTATGCAACAGTATTTACTTGAAAATACATTGTCCACTAGACTAACTGCAAAGGTAAGTCTCGTGTAAGTGTATGTCCAGTTGTGTCAAAGCATTGTGTTTTACAGCCACTACTTAGCCAGAATATCACAAAGAAAACGTTTAAATAGCGTGTATTGTTTTGTTGTTGTTTTTTTCCTTCAATTCAAACAGTTGCAGCGAGTTGTTACTATGGCACTGAAATCCCTTTACTGTGTGTGCGTAATTTAAAAACTCGACCTTATTTTCTCTAGCTTCAGTGTTAGAAGTCAAAATCATTCATATAAAAATAGTATAGTCTTTAGGCTCGCTCGCCATTAGTGCTCAACCACATCACTAGTATTAGATAATCAATATTTTACAATGAAGAGTTCCCAGCTAAGCACAGATTGCAATATGGATGTGTTGATGGTAAAAGGGGCATTAATTTGTATGTAGTTTGTTGGGGGAGGGGGTGGGGGGGAGGTTGTTGTTGTTGTCGTTGTTTTGTGTTGTCTCTTTTATGTTGTTTTTTTGTACTTGCTAGACTAAAGATTCCAGGTCTGAAATTTGACATCAAATACCAGCAACTAGTAGCCAGATTCAATAGTGACATGGATAAAGTCCAAAAGCTGTACACAGAACATAAAGATAGCCCGCCATTGGGAAGGAACCTTCCATCTACATCTGGCAGGATTTGCTGGTCTCGGCAGCTATATCACAAAATCAACCAGACTATTTCCACCTTCAAAGTAAACAAGAAATTAATGGCATTATTAGACACAAAGAAAGCAGTCAAACGCTACAATCGGCTGGCTCAAGTTCTGGTGGACTATGAATGTATTTTTCTAGAGATCTGGCAGATGCAGATCAACGTGGCTTGTGTCAATATGAATAGTACAGTATTAGTGAGGAACCCATATACTCAGGATTATGTAGTGAATTTTGACAAACACATTCTTGAGACTATCAGAGATATCCAGGTGCTCATCACAATGGATATTGAGGTCAACAAGCAAGGTTTGGCACTGTTTGAAAGGAAGACAGTTCTACTCAAGGATGTGGATAGAGTTATGGTGAGGAAATTGAGGGATTCAAGGGGATATTGGATATCCTTTTTGTTCAAATAATATAAGTGAATGGGTGTAGAAAGAGGGACCTCAACAGTGCAAAAAAATGGAATTTAACTTTTTGAAATCCATGAACTGAAAATGTTTGCTTAAGGGTAATTTATTTTGTGCCATGAGGTCCAGACGTGAGCCAAACATAATAACCTGTGAAATTGTGTAACTAAGTCATGTAATAGAGAACAAGGTTGACCGTATATACTGAACTTTTTCATACACTTGTAATTTTAGCCACTTTATCCTTTGATTTAGATAGGAAATACAAGTTTCACCTTCTTTATTTTATAACAGTTTATTTCAATGCATGAAAGGTTATTCAACCAGTGTGCCATTGGCTAACCCTGTATGTTTTACAACAGTTTCTTGTAAAGGAAGAAAAGAGAATCCGCGACAAGATCCCCGACTTGATGCTTACATTGATGGGACACCACTATGAGAAATTAGAGAATACCATTAGCCCAGGTCTCACACTCTACCACTGGTCCTCTCTCAACCTCCATGCCTATCTGGACTCGGTGGCCAAGGCACTGGAAGCGTTTGAACTTCTCATAGATCGTGTAGTTAGCATTCATTTGAACAGGATCACTGTTATGCTGGATGACATCGAATCTACCAAGCTCTGTAGTATACCCAACAACGAGGCTGTGTCCATTTCTGAATTCTGCACTACCACGGAAGAGCTATGCATGGCAGGAGCAGCTCATATTGAATGTAAAAATCTCACGCTGGAAAAAACGGTGTCTGAAATGGTAGATCTCCTGGTTGGGCAAGATATTATTGCTTCACCACAAATATCGAGTCATCTTACAGTTGCTGGCCAGCAGACGCGGCAGAGGCAACGTCAACAGCAAGAACTTCTATTGCGTGAAGCAGACTCTTTGAAAGTCCATTATGAGCAATTGTGTATTGAGTCACAGCTCAAGTTAGTACGCATGACTCTAGAAAGTTTGCGAAAGAGACTTGCAGTACAGACATTAGCTTATGAGCAAAAGTCTACCAGGGAAAAAATAAAGTACCCTCTTTTTAAGTCTGATCTCATTCTCGCTATCCCAGACATCAAGCTGACTCCTAGCTTAGATGAAATCCAGAAAGGTCTAAATGCTGCGGTTAACTATATCCTCGGTTTCAGCAAATTTGTGTACAAATGGGGCCAGGAAAGAAGTATAGACCATCAGAACACATTCCAAAGGCTTGATCAAGAAAATGCTGATGCGGCTACTGTTAAAGAAAGCATCACATTGAAGAGTTTCTATCATGCTGTGGGAGAACATAAAGAATTAACCAAACTTGCAGCAACTCTCACCAGTGCAATAAACTCTACCAAAGATCACTCTATCACTTCTACCCTGCAATTTGTGAAGTACTCTCATCTGTGGAATGTGGAGAGAGAAGAGAAGACACAACAATTTTTGAAAGACTTCAATCCAAATGTAAGCGATTTTAACGCCGAAATGAGCAACTATATGAAGTTAGCAGATGATATATCGAAGGAGCCAGAAATTATGCATGCTGGTCCAATTGCATTGAAAACAGAGAAACTTTTATTTGCTCTGATAACTGAAGCAAAGGCCTGGGTCGTTGGGTTCGGGAGGGCCATGAATTTGAAATACCACAAGATCATGGAGAGGGTGTGTCACAAGATTGAGAGTTGGAGCAAGCAGCTCAGTCGTCCTATCAAAGACCTGGATGACATCAGATCAGTCATGGCTACTCTGAAGAACATCAGAGAGAATGAAATGGAAATTGACATGAGCATTGAACCCATTGAGGTAAGCACTTGCCTAAATATGCCCAGAAATTTGCAATGAATAAGGTGAGATGGAAATGTGACCAGTTTTTGAAATAGTGATGGGATTACTAAGCATGTATTTATCTTTGCAATATTGAAAAAAAAATTTTTTTTTTATTGACTAGTGTAAAGACTGTAACATGGTATGCATTACAATATTATTCAGACTTGAGCTATATTTAGCCTATCAATTGTATGTTGACTGTTGCAGTGCATTGTTCTTAGCCAACTGCTAATGGATTATTATAAGTGTCACTATTAAAGATGCATACAAACTACTTATTGAGGTATCATCTTCAATGAATTATCTGCTGTATTATTATGTGATAGGAGAGCTACGGTTTAATGCATCACTACTGCATCCATGTGTCACATGGAGATGTGGAGCGTGTGGACACACTTCGCTACATGTGGAACAAACTCCGGCAACTTGTGTCACAGCTACAAACCACACTGCTCAAAATTGAACCTGAATTTCGCTCACAGCTCCTGGAAAATGTTGACACATACTTCTGCAAGGTCGAGGATTTCACTGACGATTATGACACGGTAAGTTTAACATACAATGACTAAAATACTAATATTATCCTATATCATACTCAGAATGGACCAATGGTTGTGGGCTTGCCTCCCAGAGAGGCCAGTGACAAGCTCATCATTTTCCAGGTAATTTTTGCATTATTAATTGACTCAAAGAATATAAAAATTTCTAACCACTGTAAACACTATATAACATCATATGTCTGTAGGCTCGATTTGATGATTTATGGAGTAAATATCAGACCTACACTGGAGGGCAAGAGCTATTTGGCCTGGCCGTCACTGAATATCCTGAAGTACTTCGAATGAGGAAAGAACTTGGCCTTCTCCAGAAGCTTTACTCTTTGTACAATAAAGTCATGGACTCCATAGATGGCTATTATGACATACTCTGGGCAGACATCAAAATTGAGAAAATTAACAATGATCTTCTAGAATTCCAGAACAGGTAAGAAGACATTATTGAATTGATTGTGGCAAATATGATGTATGAAATGCTATATTGTGAACCAGTTGCCGCAGACTTCCAAAGGGACTAAAGGAATGGCAAGCATACAAAGATCTCAAAGAAAAAATCGATAACTTCAATGAACTTTGCCCTTTATTGGAGAGCATGCTTGACAAGTCTATGAAAGAAAGGCACTGGAAGAGAATTGAAGAGTTGACTAAGTGGAAATTTGAGATTGAAAATGAAGGTTTTCTATTACGACATGTAATGGAAGCTCCTCTCTTGAAATATTTGGAAGATATTGAGGTAATGAATTAATATACAATGACAAATTCTATCTGTTCTTTGCTTTAATTGATGTCTAATTTTTAGGATATTTGTATAAGTGCAACAAAAGAGAAGGATATTGAAAGCAGATTTAAACAAGTACGTGCTGAATGGTCCCTCCAAAATCTCGTTTTTGTCAACTTCAAGACAAGGGGTGAGCTTCTACTCCGTGGTGATGACACCCAGGAAACTATTGGACTCATGGAAGATTCCCTCATAGTGCTTGGATCTCTTTTGAGCAACAGGTTAGAGGCAATGATTTTTTAAACTAATGATAGCTTTGACACAAAATTTTGAACTCGACTTGGACTAACGTTGTAACATTAAGGGTGCTCGCACATAGCAACGCGCGTGCACTTTTTTCCGTGAATTTAACCACAGAAATGTGGCATCCTGTTTCGTGGAATAGTACCTCGCGAATTGATAACGCGTGGGGAGAGTTCCCGCGATCAGGATATTCTCTAACTATTCCCGCGGCTTGGAAACCACGCGTGGTTTGCTGTAATAATTCTGCTGGTTTACTGTTACTCACTGTGTGGTTGCTGTCTCTGGAGACTGTTGTGCGTTGCTGTTGCTCAACCATGCCCAAGAGAATATCTGCCAAAAAGAAGCTGCAACTGGCTGAAGCCACCAAAAGGAGCAAACTGCTTTATACTTCAAGCACACAACTGTTGTTACGTTTTATCTCAACAAAACATATAACAAAATATAGGGAAAAATTATTTTAAGCTTGCACAACAAAATATACTTTGTTATAATACACCAAATAATAAAATTGCAGTAGTGGAGTCTCCTGAGCTTGACCTTGTAGCACCAGGGGCAAACGCTGAAGGTGATGCTATGAACACCACCATGTCAGTGAGCACACTCACAGCTACAGAGTTACCCCAGCTTGCTGGAGGTGATGGTGGAAGTGTTACCTCTGTAGTTGAGGAGTCCAGCTTGGTGTCAACTTCAGCAATCCCTGCGATTGAGGACCTGAGCAGTTCAATATGTAAGTCATATGATTAAATGATAAAAAAAAGGTGTAATGCTATTCTAGCCATAACTACCAATTAAAAAAATAATTTATTGACACACAAAATAAGCAAATAGATAAATAACTATTTGATATAACACCCATTGTGAGAAATGACAGGGAAAGTACTGGGAGAATACATCGGAGAGGGCAGGGGTGATATCAAGTACGATGACAAGGACATATATGCTGACCTAGAAGATGAGTATCAGCAGAATTTAGGAGGGGGCAGTGATGAAGCAGGTGATTCACCTGTAAATTGGTGATTCTCGTCCCCCCCTGGTTCTGTTTGATTGCGAGACAACTGGGTTGTGCATCTATGTTGATCACATCACGGACATCGCTGCCACAAAGTGATGAATCCTCCTATCACCCTCAATGATCCTACGTTCTAATATAAGCCTTGTGAGAACTGGCCGAAACATTTCATCTGCTGGTAATAATGTATAGATATTTAACTAGTAAATTACAACTACATTTACAATGATAATTTGAAATCAATTCTATAATTATTAATTAAGATAATACTATCGATAAATTTATAATTTATAAAGTTTCCAAGGTTACTGGCATAACAAATAACATGCTAAGGCGTAAGAATCCTCTCTCAGTGGTACTCCGCTATTCTTAGAGACCTCATCCTGGTAAAAATAATTATATAAATTTTTAAAAAATGGAAAAAATATTTCTGTCTCTGTCTATTAGTGCTAGTAGCTCACAATGGGTTTGCATTTGACTTCCCTATCCTTCTGGCTGAGGTGGAACAGAAAGCAGAACTGCAGCTGACCCTCTTTCAATCAGCCAATATGCATTTCAGTGATACCCTTCCTTTGCTGAGGAAGGTACTTTACTACTACTGTAGCTAAAATTAGATAGTTACGTACATGCACTTATATATTAATTTGCTTTATAGCAGGATGGGGAAGTCATTTTACAAGGCTCACCTTTCGGTTTGGAGAAACTCCACAAAAAAGTCACCGGAGATGAAGTTGCAGTCAAGGCCCCTCTAAAATTAAATATAAAGCCTAATAATTATAGTTATTTGTATAAACTGTAGGAGCACACAGGGCCCTACCTGATGTATTGGCTATAGAGAGAGTCTTCAAGTACCAAGACATCAGACCACATTTGGCAGCTCTCTCCATTAGGTTCCCCCATGAGCAGACTAAGCTGTGGATACAGCAGAAGAGGATTTTCATGAGAGCAGCATCACTGATCAAAGCCATTGGAAAGCCTACACTTACCTCTACACAGGCTAAGAAGCTGGACTCTCTGGGCTTCACATTCGACTCTCTGTCACTCCTTCGCCAGCAGTGTGGAGGAACAGTAGGGTTTCAAGCGGCTCTGAAGGAGCAAGCCGCTTAGAGAGAAGCTGACAAAGGCCATTCATAAGTCCCGCTAAAGTAGCCTCCCCTGCTGCTCCGCTGCGTCCGGGCTGGCTCCAGCAGTGCCGATATCTGCTTCAGCTTCTTTTTTTTCACGCCCGGCTCTTCTCAGAGGCGAATAAACAAAAGATTTCACCTCCTCCGTATACTAGGGCGGGGCTAAAATTGGGGCGGGGTGCATGGAATTAATGTTAGCGTAGTTTTAATTTCTGTTCTGTAAACTACTTTGGACTTTATCTGAGGAATGGGGAATGGAAATGACTTCAAATTTGGAACAGAGCTCAACCAGAGTCTAGTCAGCAAAATGTTCGATACAATTTTCAAAAAAATTATTTTTTTCACAAAAAAAAGATCTAATAGAGCGTGCAAAAGTCAATAAGTTAAAAGCAATATTGAATAAAGAAAAAATGGATCGAAGCTATTGTAGGCATCGGGTCGGAGAAGTAGTAGGCGAAGTATGGCCGTTCTAGGTGCGGTACTGGCGAAGGAGTTTTAGCTTTTGTATGAGAAGGTAGAAGGGTCATATCTCTTGAAGCGGCCACTTGTTACTTCTGAATTCAGGTATGTAGACTTCTACGGTAGTAGTAAGTAAGGTCCACCTGCAGAAAACGGTCTGAATACAACAGAAAAATAAAAATTCTTCCCTAGCAACCAGACTCAATTAACCGCGTGGGAGGTGCGTGGGAAGTGTGCGAGCACCCTTAATGCTAAGTTTGTACAATCGATTTTGAATTAAGCTTTTTCTGATGTTTTTATATACTGTAGGTATAATGCACCTTTCAAAAAGGATCTCCAAAAGTGGGTGAAGAATCTCACAAATTCTACTGAAATTCTTGAAAATTGGCTCAACGTTCAAAACCTGTGGATATATCTGGAAGCTGTATTTGTAGGTGGAGATATTGCCAAGCAGATGCCAAAGGTAAACTTAAGAAGAGTTTACCGAGTATATTAAAGCTTATTCTAGTTATAAATTTTAATATAGGAAGCTAAGAGGTTTCAGAACATTGACAAAGCCTGGGTGAAGATCATGACCAAAGGTCATGAAACTCCAAATGTAGTTCAGTGTTGTGTGGGAGATGAGACTCTGGGCCAACTCTTACCTCACCTCCTGGAACAACTGGAGCTCTGCCAGAAGTCCCTCACTGGGTACCTGGAGAAGAAGAGACTCATCTTCCCCAGGTTCTTCTTCATATCAGACCCAGCTCTTTTGGAGATCTTGGGCCAAGCCTCTAATTCTCATACAATTCAGGCTCATCTGCTTGGTATATTTGATAATGTGAAGGCAGTCACATTTAATGAGAAGGACTATGACAGAATCACCCATATCAATTCAAGAGAACCCGAAACTATTGAGGTAATATAAAGTGAAATTCCTATAATGCAGTTATCAGGAGTAGTTGTTTGTTTGTTTTTGTTGGTTTTTTGTGTTTTTTTGTTTGTTTGTTTGTTTTGTTCGTTGTTGTTTTTTTACATTTTTGTTGTTTTATTTTTGTTACTTTAATTTGTAAGCAAAAATTTTATTTATTGTTTTGTTTTATTTTTGGTAATGAATAGTTGGAGAAGCCAGTGATGGCTCATGGGAATGTGGAGTTTTGGCTTGGGAAACTGTTGGATATGTCCCTCAGATCTGTCAATGCTGTGATACACAGTGCTATGATTGCTATTGATAATCCCAACTTCGAATTGTTGGATTTTTTGGAGACTTACCCTGCACAGGTAAAAGTTTCATATTTGTTCTCTGCCTAGATATTATTTGAATTTCTCTAATTTACAGATAGGCTTGTTGGGGATTCAAGTAATTTGGACTGCAGATGCAACCACAGCTCTCAGAACAGCTCGAATGAACAAAATGGTGATGCATACAACTGATCAGCACTTCCAAAAGATCTTGGACACTTTGATTGAAGTTACTACAAAGAACCTCAGCAAAATAGAGCGTACAAAGTTTGAAACACTTATCACTATCCATCTTCATCAAAGGGATATCTTTCATGCTTTAGTGGATCTTCGTATTAAGTCCCCCATGGATTTTGAGTGGATAAAGCAGACTCGATTCTACAACAAAACTGAATCAGACAAAATTATTATATCCATCACTGATGTGGACTTCACCTACCAGAATGAATTTCTCGGCTGCACAGAACGTCTGGTCATCACCCCACTCACCGATCGCTGCTACATCACACTGGCTCAAGCACTCGGGTTCTCTATGGGCGGAGCTCCAGCTGGACCAGCTGGGACAGGCAAGACAGAAACCACCAAGGATATGGGCAAAGCATTGGGGAAATATGTAGTTGTCTTCAATTGTTCTGATCAGATGGACTTCAGAGGTCTGGGTAGAATCTACAAGGGACTAGCCCAGTCTGGAAGTTGGGGCTGCTTCGATGAGTTCAACCGTATTGAACTTCCAGTACTTTCCGTTGCTGCTCAACAAATTGCTACCATCTTGTCTTGCAAGAAAGAAAGAAAAAGTGAATTTATATTTACTGATGGAGATGTTGTTAGCATGAATCCAGAATTTGGTCTCTTCTTGACTATGGTATGAAGTTGTGTAAATTTATTTATTATAATTTAATGTTACGGTTATCACTTATTGAAAAACCAGAATCCAACATATGCTGGAAGACAAGAGTTACCAGAGAATCTCAAAATAAATTTCCGACCTATTGCTATGATGGTACCAGACAGGAAGGTATGTGCTTGCATGTTCATGTATGCACATGTCAATTTGTTTGTTTGTTTTTTAGATCATCATCAGGGTAAAATTGGCCAGTTGTGGATTCTTACAGAATATCATTCTCTCTGATAAATTCTACACACTGTACAAGCTCTGTGAAGATCAGTTGTCCAAGCAAGTCCATTACGACTTTGGGCTTAGAAATATTCTTTCAGTGTTGCGAACACTGGGAGCATCGAAGCGAGGGAATCCAGCAGATAGTGAGCAGATGATTGTCATGAGGGGACTCAGAGACATGAACTTGTCCAAACTAGTTGATGATGATGAGCCCCTCTTCAAATCACTGATTAATGACCTGTTCCCAGGTACTGAAATTCAAAAAGCAGCGTATCCTGAGTTAGAAGGAGCCATAGAATATGAAGTATTGAATGCTGGCTTGATTAATCATCCTCCTTGGAACCTCAAGCTCATCCAGCTATACGAGACACAACGTGTTCGGCACGGGTTCATGGTGTTAGGTCCTTCAGGAACTGGCAAGACCGAGTGCATTCACATCTTAATGAAGGCCATGACAGACTGTGGGACTCCTCACAAAGAATGGCGGATGAACCCCAAGGCCATCACTGCCGCTGAGATGTTCGGACGACTAGACGTGGCCACCAACGACTGGACCGATGGTATCTTCTCTACTCTGTGGAGGAGATCACACAAGCTGAAGAAAGGAGAGCATGTGTGGCTGGTGATGGATGGACCTGTGGACACTCTCTGGATAGAGAACCTCAACAGTGTCTTGGACGACAACAAGACACTCACTCTGGCCAATGGAGACCGCATCCCCATGTACCCCAATAGCAAGCTGGTGTTTGAGCCAGACAATGTGGATAATGCCTCTCCTGCTACAGTCTCCCGTAATGGCATGGTCTACATGAGTTCTTCAGGATTAGAATATGAGCCTATTCTTAAAGGATGGCTCATACACATGACTGCTGAAAATATGCTCTCTCAAGATGAAGCTAGCATCTTACTTCAGTTGTATCTTTCCAGCTTCATTCTGCTGTACCAATTTGCAACTATTAAACTCAATGCCAAAATGAAACTTCTGGAATGCAACTACATTATTCAATCTTGTAAAATTTTAGAAGGATTGATACCAAGCAGAGAAGAAGTAACATCCATTTCCAAGGAACATTTGGAAAATATTTATATTTTCTCACTCATGTGGAGCATTGGTGCTCTCCAGGAGCTCGATGACAGGAACAAAATGGAGCAGTGGATGAGGGAAAATACAGAACTCTCTTTGCCAAAGATTATAAAGGACACAGGGGATACCATATTTGAGTTCAAGGTAGATGAGAATGGAAAATGGCAGCATTGGAAGGAACATGTGCAAGAATATGTGTATCCCACAGGTTACACACCGCAATACGCTTCCATTCTGGTTCCAAATGTGGATAATGTGAGGACTGACTTTCTTATCGATACTATTGCCAAGCAGAGAAAAGGTGTCCTTTTGATTGGAGAGCAAGGTACCGCCAAAACAGTCATTACAAAAGGTTTCTTGTCCAAATATAATCCAGAGAAACATCTCAGCAAGTCTTTGACCTTCTCATCTGCAACACAACCTGTCAATTTCCAAAAAGCCATTGAGAGCTATGTTGACAAAAGAGTCGGCACTTCATACGGCCCTCCAGCTGGAAAGAAATGTACGGTATTTATAGATGACATCAACATGCCTACAATAAACGACTGGGGAGACCAGGTCACCAATGAAATTGTGCGCCAGTTGATTGAGGCTATGGGATTCTTCAGCTTGGAAAAGCCTGGGGAATTTACATGCATACAAGATATGCAATTACTAGCAGCTATGATTCATCCAGGAGGAGGAAGAAATGACATTCCAGCTCGTCTGAAGAGACAGTTTGCAATATTTAACTGTACACTGCCTTCAAATGCTTCAATCGATAAGATCTTTGGTGTCATTGGCCTTGGTCATTTCTGCAAACAGCGAGGTTTCTCAAAAGAAATCATTGAGCTTATTCAAAACCTTGTTGTGGTTACTCGACGTTTGTGGCACCTCACAAAGATCAGGATGCTCCCCACTCCAGCAAAGTTTCACTACGTCTTCAATCTACGTGACTTGTCACGAATATGGGAAGGAATATTGAAAGTTACTAGTGATGTCTGCAATGAAGTGGAAGTACTGATGGCGTTATGGAAGCACGAGTGCACACGAGTTATAGCTGACAGATTCACAAATGTGGAAGATACTGAATGGTTTATGAGAAGTGTTGTCAGAGTGGTGGAAGAAGGTATCAGTGAAGAAATGGCAGCCCTTGTTCCTGATGAACCTTATTTTGTGGATTTTCTCAGGTTTGTATGATGCTAACACATATTTGAGTTGTCTAGTTCTTCTGCAGTAGTAGTTATTACTGTGTAGAAGTGCAAGTACCAATTGTCTGTGTTTAGTACAGGTTGCTTGTTGGGTATCGTTTTTTGTTTGCTGTTAATTTTTTTCTTCTTATCACCCACAAAAAAATTTTTTTTTTGCTATTATTACCACCCACAATTAAACAATTACGAGTATTGAGTTCCTTTAACTTGATTATTTAAAACAAAATAAAAATTATTTATTTATTTATTATTATTATAAAATTATTTATTTATTTATTTTATTTTATTTATTTATTTATTTAATTTTGCTAACAGAGATCCACCAGAGCCGACTGGAGAGGAGCCTGATGATTATGAAGTCATATCTCCAAAGATTTATGAACTAGTAAGTGTGACATGTGTGATGTATGGAGATATGATAGCATAGATAGCTGTGGTACGCAGGATTAATTCCACAATTGGTGTGAGAAAAAGTTCACAGGATGATTTTCCATGCTATCACATTATACTAAAGCCAATGATAACAATTTGTTTCTGCATTTAACAAATCATTCTTGTATTATATTTTCGTCAAAGAAATCATCCTGCACTGATTCTGCTGTTATTTGTATTGTTTTGTTTTAATAGTGTTACCCAGGACTCCCACCATGATATTGGCTATTGAATAAAGTGCGGGATAGATTACTGTGACCAATCTGATCACTATTTCAGTTTTCCACCGCTGTGGTATTTCAAATTAATACCACACTTTTTTGTATTGAAACATGACTCGGTTATGGTATAATAGGAATAATTTACACCTTAATGGTGGAAGAAATGAATAGGAATGATGGTGGTGAAATATGTCAAGAGAGAGATTATCATAATATTGCCTGGGGAGATGATCATTTGTTTTCAAAAGAAATACTATGTATGCTAGCAATATTAAGGTGTTCGTCTGCTTAAAAATGCATTATAATGTCAGTGAGCACTTTAGCTAAAATTCTGCAGCACCATGAAGTAGACACTGTATGTATACTATTTCACTCTTATTTTTATTGAATGGGGAATCTAATCTTATAGAATGCAAAAGATTTGAAATACTTGTCATGTTATTCTTATCTAACTTGTTCAGATACCATCGTATCCAGAGATGATGGAACGACTGTCTCTATTCCAAACTCAGTTCAATGAAACCATTCGTGGATCTGCCATGGATTTAGTATTCTTCAAGGATGCCATTGTACACCTCATCAGAATATCTCGCATCATTGCCACAGATCGTGGGGCAGCTTTGTTGGTTGGAGTGGGAGGCTCTGGGAAGCAAAGTCTCACTCGCCTGGCCTCGTTCATTGCAGGATATAAAACCTTTCAGATTCAACTTTCTCGAGTGTATAATACCAGCAATCTTTTAGACGATCTCAAATCCGTGTACTCTACTGCTGGCGAAAGAGGACAAGGCATTGTCTTCCTTTTTACCGATAATGAAATTAAAGATGAAGGCTTTCTCGAATATATTAACAACGTCCTTTCTTCTGGTGAAGTTTCCAATTTTTTTACAAGAGATGAAATAAGTGAGATGTGTTCTAATCTAGTACCGATCATGAAAAAAGAATTTTCCAAAAGGCCAGCTACTCCAGAAAACCTTTATGATTATTTCCAAACAAGAGCCAGAAATAATTTGCACGTAGTGCTATGCTTTTCTCCCATAGGAGAAAAATTTCGCAGTCGCTCTCTCAAGTTTCCAGGTTTGTTTAGTGGATGCACTATGGACTGGTTCAATCGATGGCCCAAAGATGCTCTAATAGCAGTTGCTGAACATTTTGTACAAAGTTTTGATTGTATCGTTTGTTCTAAAGAAGTTAAAAATGAGGTTGTTCAAGCTATGGGTATCATCCAGGACACTGTTGCTGAATCTTGTCTCGAGTATTTCAACAGATTCCGAAGATCTACTTACGTCACTCCCAAGTCCTATCTCTCCTTTATCAATGGATACAAGGAAATATATGCACAGCAAAAGCAAGGGCTTGACCAACTCCTAAAGAGAATGAACACTGGACTTCACAAACTTCTAGAAGCAAGTCGAACTGTAGGAGAACTTTCGATAGAATTAGAAAAAAAGGAAAGAGAGCTTGTAGTGGCAAGTGCTGAGGCTGAAGAAGTATTGAAAGAGGTAACTACAAAAGCTCAAGCGGCGGAAAAGGTGAAGTCATCAGTTCAGCTGGTGAAAGACAAAGCTCAGAGAGTAGCGGATGTCATTTCACAAGACAAGGCAGCGGCAGAAGAGAAACTTGAAGCTGCAAAACCGGCTTTAGAAGAAGCAGAAAGGGCTCTGCTGACCATCAAATCTGCAGATATAGCCACTGTCCGGAAGCTGGCCAAACCACCTCACTTGATCATGAGAATCATGGACTGTGTGGTCATTCTTCTCCAGCGAAGGATTAACTCTGTTACATTAGATCCAGACAAACCTGGTCCAAAGCCTTCTTGGTCAGAATCTTTGAAGATGATGAGTCAGACTGGATTCCTTCAACTATTGCAAAACTTCCCCAAAGACAGCATAAATGATGAAATAGTAGAATTGATGGAGCCTTACTTCAGAATGGAAGACTACAACTTGGAGGTAGCCAAAAGAGTTTGTGGCAACGTGGCTGGTCTGTGTTCATGGACTAAAGCCATGGCTTCCTTCTTTGCAGTCAACAAAGAAGTTCTGCCGCTTAAAGCCAACTTGGTTGTTCAGGAGGGAAGATTTCAAATGGCTTCAGAAGAGCTAGCTGAGGCAAATGCCAAACTACAAGAGAAGGAGCGGGAGGTGGCACAGGTGAGGGCCATGTATGAAGATGCTATGTCAAAGAAGCAAGGACTTGAAGATGATGCCCAGATGTGTGTCAAGAAAATGGATGCAGCTTCTACGCTCATTGAAGGCTTAAGTGGGGAAAAGGTTCGCTGGACAGAACAAACCAAGGAATTTAAAGAACAGATTACAAGGTAAATTAATTTGTTTGTTTTGTTTGTTTGTTATTGTTGTTTTTGTTGTTTTCCAAAAAAATAAATTTATAACTTTTTTGTTGTTCCAGATTAGTTGGTAATGTCTTACTTGCATCTGCTTTTCTATCATACTGTGGACCTTTCAACCAAGAGTTCCGAGGACGTCTGCTGAACAGGTGGAAGAAAGAACTTAGTAATAGGAACATACCATTCGACCGAAGACTGAACTTAACAGAAATGTTATCAGATTCAGCAACAATAGGAGAGTGGAATATTCAAGGTCTTCCCAATGATGAACTTTCTGTGCAAAATGGAATCATTGTTACCAAGGCTACACGATTTCCATTGCTCATTGATCCACAAGGTCAAGCTAAGACCTGGATTAAAAATAAAGAAGCTAGAGCTGCGTTGAAGGTTACTACGCTCAACCACAAGTACTTCAGGTCTCACTTGGAAGACTGTCTCTCTCTGGGTCATCCTCTCATGATAGAGGATGTGGGAGAAGACTTGGATCCTTGTCTGGATAATGTTCTGGAAAAGAACTTCATCAGAGCTGGCTCTATGCTAAAAGTCAAAGTAGGAGACAAGGAAGTGGATGTTATGAAGGGGTTTATTCTTTATATTACTACAAAAATACCAAATCCTAAATACTCACCCGAAGTAAGTAAATCTGTTCTATAAAACAAAAAGTATTTACAAGCATCCTTTTGAATGTTGTTTAGGTGTTTGCACGTACGGCAATCATTGACTTCACTGTTACTATGCAAGGACTGGAAGAGCAGCTTCTCGGCAGAGTAATACTGAAAGAGAAGTATGAGTTAGAATCAGAGAAGCTTATTTTGATGGAAGAAGTGACTATGAACAAAAAGAAGATTAAACACTTGGAAGATAATCTTCTCTTCCGCCTGAGCACGACTGAAGGATCTCTAATTGAAGACGAGTCTTTGATTGAAGTGCTGAAGATCACCAAGAAAACTGCAGAGGAAGTGACGCACAACTTGCTCGTTGCAGCTGAGACTGAAGTGAAGATAAATATAGCTCGAGAAGAATATCGACCAGTGGCTACTCGGGGAGCAGTCCTTTACTTCCTCATCATGGAAATGTCTATGGTCAATAGCATGTACCAAACCTCCCTCCAGCAATTTCTACTCATATTTGATTTATCTATCACTAACTCGGCAGACTCTCCAGTCACTTCACGACGAATTGCTAATATTATTGAGTATTTGACATTTTCATCTTTCAAGTACTGCATTAGAGGTTTATATGAGCAGCACAAGTTTTTGTTCACACTTCTCTTGGCCTTGAAGATAGACATAAAGGAAGGATACATCAAGCACATTGAGTTTGGTACTCTCATCAAAGGTGGAGCAGCTCAGGATTTGAAAGCGTGTCCTCACAAGCCAGCCAAATGGATCTCGGATATTTCATGGATGAACTTGGTAGAACTCAGTTATTTGGATCAATTCTCAGACATTCTGAATCAGGTACACTATATTATGTGGTTCTTTTACTCGCGTATTAAATGATTGAATGTACAACTTGGCCTTATTAATAATCTTGCTGTAGGTAGCACGTAATGACAGACAGTGGAGACTGTGGTATGAGTCTGAAGCTCCTGAACAAGCTGTAATACCTGAGGGATACAACATGTCTCTTGACACCTTCAGAAAGTTGTTAATGATTCGGGCGTGGTGTCCTGACCGAGTGCTTCCCCAGGCCCTCAACTACATATCTGAACGCATGGGAACCTGTTATACTGAGAGTGTGATACTGGATATTGAAGAGATGTGGGTGGAGTCCAGCCCTCGGATTCCCATGATATGTTTGCTATCAATGGGCTCAGATCCTACCAATAATATTGAAGGACTGGCCAAGAAATTCAACATAGGTAAGTTATTATGGGGTTTCTGTGCAATAAGAAAATTTTGGGATAATTGAACATCGTAAAAAATTCCGAGTCATTATTTTCCTCTTGTATTCAGGCTGCAGTTCAGTATCAATGGGCCAAGGCCAAGAAGCACATGCCAGAAGACTTGTATTTCAATGCCAGCAAAATGTAAGTACTTGCAAGTTTTGTTGTTGTAGTTGTTGTTGTTATTATTGCTGTTTTGTTTGTTTGTTGGTTTTTCTGATCATCATAATTGTGTATGAATTGGTGCAGGGAGGCTGGTGTCTGCTGCAGAACACTCACCTGGCACTCAACCTTATTGATGAGTTGCTACTTGCAGTTTTGGAGACAACTAAAGTGCATCAGTCCTTCCGATTGTGGCTTACAACTGAAGTCCACCCTCAATACCCTATTAACTTACTTCAAGCCTCTATCAAGTACACCTTTGAACCTCCCAAAGGAGTAAAGGCAAGTTTGAAGAGGACCTATACTAACACAAGCCAGGAGGCACTGGAGTACTCTGCCCTGCCCCAGTGGAGACCCATGTATTACTCCCTGGCTTTCCTTCATACTGTGGTACAAGAGAGACGCAAGTATGGCCCTCTGGGATGGAATATACCATATGAGTACAATCAAGGAGACTTCAATGCCAGCAGCCAGTATATTAAAAACCTTCTCGATGACTTGGACCTGAGGAAGGTTGGTCAAAGTTTATTCTTGCAGAAATTCATTTGGTAGTTATTCACTATCACAAGTTGTGTATCAGTTATATCAGTCTGAATTGTGGGATTGGGTATGTAATGTGAACGTGAACTGAGACTTGGTCTTATGATGGCTGTTGTCTTGATTTATTGTTGGTTACTTGTATATTTATTGTTGTTGTTGTTGTTGTTGTTTTTCCTAGGGTGTATCGTGGACTGCAGTTCAGTATATGATTGGAGAGATACAGTATGGAGGTAGAGTGACGGACGACTACGACAAGAGACTGCTCAACACTTATGCCAGAGTAAGGATAAGAATATTATCTGGTCATTATTACTTGATCATCCAGTGAGGTTCACTGGTTTTATTATCCTATTAGTATTACTATTATTATTTCTATACACAACAACAATTGGGGAAGGACATCCATTGCAAAATTACGAAGACAAAAGTATTATAAATAGTCCATACTTTGCTTGATGAAAGTAAAGGCGATGCAGGTGGATTGTAAAAAACATAAAACCTTTAAAGGTCAGGTAATTTTTATTGGTAAATGTGACCTGTTTGGGATCCTAATTTTGCTGTGGTTTATTTATCTATTTTACTTAGTTAAAGTACGATAGCTACTTCTGGATCATTATAGCATTTATTCCATATTTTGTTCTGCCTGTAATGGTATTGTCTAGTTGTGGTTCTGTGATGGAATTCTAAAGCCATCCTTCAGGTTTTACAAGTCCTATGGGATAGTCAACTATAGGACAGTCAAAGAGTATCTGGATTATTTGGATACTCTACCGCTCACCGACACTCCGGAGATATTTGGTCTGCACCCTAATGCTGATATTATGTAAGAAAATATATTGGAAGGGCTAAAATAACTCTAGCTTTATAGTTAAATTTTCTTTTAATATAGCTAATAGTTGGCATGTTTTTAGCTTCTTCTTTTTTTTTTATGTAATAAGGGGGGAAAACATTGACCTGTTATTTACATTGATGATTTTTATATGAAATATTAGCATTTCATTGTTATGTCTCTATCAACAGATACCTGAGTAGTACTGCTAATGCAAGTCTGGATACTATCCTGTCCATCCAGCCCAAGGATAGTTCCAGTGGCGGGGAGGAGACAAGAGAGGCCATTGTGTACAGACAAGCACAAGAGATGCTGGCTAAGTTGCCTGCAGACTACATATCACACGAGGTGAAGACACAGTTGGACATGATGGGGGCGTTGGCTCCAATGAATATATTTCTCAAGCAAGAGATCGATCGCATGCAGCGAGTTCTTCAAAAGGTGCGAGCTACGCTCCAAGATCTGCAACTAGCCATCGAAGGCAGCATCATAATGAGTGAAGTGGGTGACAGGATTGACAATTGAATCATCATTATTAAATACATTTTTAAAATTTTCTGTTCCAGAATCTACAGAATGCATTGGACAAGCTCTATGATGCTAAGGTTCCTGATGTGTGGTTGAAGGTACTGCAGTAGACATAGCTATTCATTTATGTGCTAGTCATTTTGCTATTTTCTTCAGGTTTCTTGGGACTCCTCTACCATTGGGTTCTGGTACACAGAACTATTGGAGAGAGACTCTCAGTTTCGCAACTGGGTATTTGAAGGTCGACCAAGGGCATTCTGGATGACCGGCTTTTTCAACCCTCAAGGTTTCATTACAGCTATGAGACAGGAAGTAGCCAGGGTGCACAAGGGATGGGCCTTGGACAATGTCATCATCCACAATGAAATGACGAGGATGCTCAAGGAAGAAGTGGTTACTCCACCAGTAGAGGGAGTGTATGTGTATGGTCTTTACTTAGAAGGAGCTGGATGGGACAGAAGAAATGTGAAACTGATGGAATCACCGAATAAAACTTTATTTTTCCCAGTTCCAGTGGTCCATATCTTTGCTGTGAATATCAAAGACTTAGTGACTGACCCCAAGCTTTACATCTGCCCTGTGTATAAGAAAACTGTTCGAACTGACAAACATTACATCACTGCCCTCAAGCTTCGTACTACACATCATCCTGACCATTGGATTTTGAGGGGTGTGGCTCTTCTATGCGACACCAAATAAAACATTAATTTCATAAACATTATAACTAGAGAAAACATTTTATCTCATTGTTTCATTTTACGTCACATTTGTATCATGTTATACACACCAAATTATTATTATGTAATAACTTTAATTGTCAATGACTAATTCAATGCCTTTGCACTGCCTAAAGCAATCAACAAACTGTCAATTGTTTATAGTATACACCATAATACAATATTATATGTAGTGAAACAAAACCAAACTATGTAGAGTTAACTAAGCTTACATAGGGGGAGGGGGGAAAAGACAACACTTTGCCATCTGCATTGCAGCAGCAAATTTCTCCTGACCACCTCCATCAAGCTATTCTTTAAGATGATCCATCCATCCATTATTTGGGGGAATGGTAAGGTAATTAAGTAAACATCAATATTATTTACCATGCTAGCAAAGTCTCAGGTGGAGATGGGACCCAGTGTCAGATATGGTAGCTCAGGTAGAACACACAGCTATATTCGTGGGCTTAAATACCAGGTTTGAACTAGCTTGAATGTATAAAATAATATTATGCACTCCTTAGTTTAAATAATATCATATTTAGATGAAAAACTAAGACCTCACTACCTGCCACCTCATCTAGCTTCTATCACATATTGTTTCTCATCATCATAAAAATATAAAATAGAAATAATTGGTAAAAATTGCAGCTACAATATAATAATTCATTTTATCCAATCTTTGTCAGAGTTCCAAGAGATGTCAACAAAAACTGGAAAATGTTGATGAAAAGAGGACATGCCCTTAAGTTGTACTGTTTGATTTGGTGCATCTGTCTCATCATAAGACTGGCCAGTGGCCTTCTGAAGACCAGCCCTGATCTCGGCCACAATGGGCAAGTGGCGTATGAGACTGCCAACACTGGATCCCCATCCTCTCTCTGGGGACACACTCCAACTCTGCAGGTAGTCAATGTCCACCAGTAGCTGCTCTGTGATGCATGGTCTACACACAAAGTAGAATGAATTGATTGTAGCTACACAATAATTATTTATTCAAAGACTTACACGAGATATGTTTTATTCGTGGATGTGATGGTTTTCCTGAATATGCTATAAAATATAGTCAGCAGTAAATAAACAAAGTTCTTCTGATGAGCTTCGTCTGGCAACTTTTGTGCAGCTTCCACAACAGGACTAAAAATTACTTCAATGATTTTGTCACAATATTGGCTTGCACAATTCGCTTGCTTTTTTACAGCTACATGGAATATACAACAAGAAGCATGATGAGAGAACATGTATGGACAGATATTATGCAAGAAAGCAATTGCAATTGAATAAGTGCTAATTATTAGCCAATACGAAGTGACACATTTTCCATGTACTATGACTGCACTCAGCTTTTGTGGTTACCTTTTCTGAATAGTTTAGCTGAAGGGAAGTTTGACTGAATGATGCCTGTGCATCTGTCCCGCCATTGCTCATAAAACACTGCATAGAAGTTTTCAGCTACTTCCTATTACAAAAATATTATTATTAGATGATGGTTATCCTAGCATTTGATGAATGACAGTAAAATTGGGAGAGAGTAGAACAAGGTTGTCAACTCAATGTAATTGGATACACATAAACAACAACGAATTCTAATATTTTAAAAATTGTCAAAAAAATACACAGCTTTTGATCAATATAAAAGCAATTTACCTGCAGGTTAGTAAAACTGCGAAAGATATCTTCATTTATTTTTTTGCTGTGTTTTTCCAGCCTATGGACAGTACAAGATGCTGGAAAAGCAAATCTTGGACAGGACACAAATTGCATCACAGAAACACACTTCTTAACACTTGCTACTAGACGTGGAACTCCACAAGTAAGAAGCCAAGCCAGATTTGGCAAATCCCACCGAAAAACATTCCTTCTAACACACTGCAGGAGTTCAAGGGTCAAATGACCTATAACCACTTGTAAGAAACTGCACAGAATTAAAGTTTGCTTTACAAGTTGAACATGTAGCACAATACTGCTAGGTTTGTCCATGCTGACATGCACAGCTTCAATCTTCTCACTGAAGTCCTTCTGTATATCTTCATATACATCAACTTCCAATAATATCTGGCCCTTAGAAATAGGTGGAATGACTTCTCTGTATCCTTTATGTTGTAGTCTATGGTTCATCACCATCACTTGCTGCAATGCTGATGAAAGAGAACACACAATCTATGCTATACTCATGATGTAATCACACCATCTTACCTTTGTCCCATTTATGTAAATTGTCTTGAACCAATAAATGCAAGGTCACTTGTCTGAGACAACTCTGTACCTCTGGATGAAATTCCAATCCTAAAAAATTATATAAACAAGGTAAAATATTTAAAAACAAGATGCTCTTAGTTCAAGGGGTGATGACTAATTCTTGAAATACAATTTCTAACATCACTTGTTTGGTATTTCAAACATCAGGTTTTCCAAGGCTGATATACATTTTTTGTTGTTGATTGTATTCAGTTAATACAACTTAGCTAACAGCTGAATATTCTAGTCAGCTAGCTATCCCATGATAAATCTGACTTCTATATAAGAAATTTCTTAAATGTATCCTTCAAGAGAGCTAAATATTCACTCTGGCAATTGTCTTGTTAGCCCTCTCTCCTTATGCACAAGCAGTAAACCATTAGTGTATGCACTAGATACCTTACCTAAATGACACCACGTGCTAGCCCACACAGACCGAAACTTTTCCAATGTTTGGCCCATATGAAGAAGAGAACATCCATAACTGGAGAGGTTTCCAGCCACTAGTGACCATAGTCTACGAAATGTACTCTTCCAAAGAGGTTTCAGTTCACTTGCAGCCTGCCCAGTAAGAACAAAGCTTTTCCATCCTGAAGTTGGTAGTGATAATTTAGAGGAGTAAACATCATCATAAAAGCTGGAGCTGAAATTGTTGTTGTGAGAGTCCAGAGTACGTGAAAATGCTGCTACTATTCCTATGAAGGCCATAATGAAACTGTTTTCTGATTCTGCTAGCCTCAGTGTAGATTCTGCACAGCAATCTCTCATTAATGCACTGGTAATAACATTGGATCGTGTTCTGATAAATACTTCCATTATGTCACCATAATTAATTTTATTGAATACGTTAAGCTTATTTCTGCCTAAATATCTGTTTGCACTGAAGTATTGAAGAGACCTTCTGCCATGACCTTGGGGATGAGATCTCAGAGAGTGGTTAACATTGAAGTCTCTGACAACCATGCAAATATTCTTGCATTCTCTATAAGCAAAATTCACGTCTTCCATTATGGCTGCGGAAGAGAGTAATAACTTCAAGTGAGTAAAGATGCTTTTTCTAGCCAGCAAAGCAGAATAGCTGGAATTGTGGGCAGAAACAACTCCCAACCTCTTACTGCCTTCGAGGGAGTCCCCAAGCGCTGTCGAGACTTCAAGAATAGATGAGCTTAATTGCCGAGACCGGTTGGTACTAACTGGTACCTCACTCGTGCTGAGTAGTGACAGTTCTTCGCGGAGGACCTGACGCAAGAAATGAAGAAGCTGCTCCATTAGCTTATCAGTTCTAATTAACGCTCAGTTTGTTTATTACTATTGACTGTTACATAGCAACACCTACTTCATTTAAAGCCCCTCCCGCTAACGGTCAATCAAGATGTTGCATTTCAATACACAATCGTACTCTAGGGTGTCTGCAGCGCAGTTGACATTACAAGTCGAGTAAGTTTTTAAGTAAACAATGATACAATAAAGACTACTTCTAATAACAAGAAATGTTTATATGTTTATAAGCATATGTACTAAGTCTAATAAGTATCTATTTAGTGTCACAAAGGAGTGCTGCTCCTCTCATAATCCAGTGATCTGGACTAGCTGCACTGCGCAGACTCAGGGCAGTGATGTAGGTGAGGTCGGTCCTACGAGGCTTCTTGTACACTGGACAGATGTATAGTTTAGGATCAGTGACATAGCCCTTCATGTTCACAGCAAAGATATGCACCACTGGCACTTGGACGAACAGGACTTTAGGAGTTGGGTCCACTAATCTGCCATTCTTTCTATCCCATCCAGCACCATCCAAGTATAATCCATATACGTACACGCCTTCTTGTGGCGGAGCTGTCACGTCTTCCCTCATCATCTTTGTCATTTCGTTATGCACTATGACACTGTCCAGGGCCCAGCCCTTGTGGGCTCTGGTCACCTCCTGCCTCATGGCCGTCACGAAGCCTTGAGGGTTGAAAAATCCAGTCATCCAGAAGCATTTGGGTCGGCCTTCAAATACCCAGCTACGGAACTGGGAGTCTCTCTCCAGTAACTCAGTGTACCAGAACCCAATAGTTGAGGAGTCCCATGAAATCTGTATAATAATAACAGTAACAACAATAACAATAATAATAATAGCTAACCTTTCCCCATATTTTAGGAACTTTAGCATCGTAGATATTGTCCAGAGCATCTCGTAGGTTCTACAGATACAAGCGAGAAGTAGCAAATGTTATCCAATGCCTTGTATTAGCTGGTTCATACATACATACATACATACATACATACGCACATGCATACATACATACACACATACATACATACCTCACTCATAATGATAGTACCATCAATGGCTAGCTGCAGGTCCTTCAGTGTACTACGCACTATTTTGATGACTTTCTGCATACGATCTATTTCTTGTCGAAGGAAAATATTCATAGGAGCAATGGCGCCCATCTTCTGTAGCCGAGCCTTCACCTCGTGAGGAATGTAGTCAGCTGGTAGCTTGTCCAACATTTCCTGTGCCTGCTTGTATACAATACTCTCTCTAGTTTCTCCTCCACCACCAGAGCTATCCTTGGGCTGGATGGACAGGATGGTATCCATGCTCTGGTTAGCAGTGTTGCTCTGGTACCTGTTCATAATAGAGGATTGGAAACTTAACAAATGGCAGTGAATACTAAAAAGGCGGACTTACGTGATGTCAGCATTGGGATGTAAACCGAATATTTCGGGTGTGTCCACCAAAGGCAGAGAGTCGATATAGTCCAAGTAGTCTTTGATGGTCTTGTGGATTGCTACATTGTAGCCCTTGTAGAACTTGTGTATGGGCTTGAACATGCCGTCAAAGAACCAAAGCTGTGCACACATGACATGATAGTAGCAATGATGTTGTGTTAGTTGTTTGTGTACAACCAGCACAACAGGAGTGGCTTGTTTGTGTGTAACCAGCACAACAGGAGTGGCTTGTTTGTGTGTAACCAGCACAACAGGAGTGGCTTGTTTGTGTGTAACCAGCACAACAGGAGTGGCTTGTTTGTGTGTAACCAGCACAACAGGAGTGGCTGAGGTAAGTTAGTAATAGTATTCCCACAAGGACCAGTGTTTTCAAGCTAGTGTATATACATATATATATACATATGTGACCGTCTACAGGAAAACCGGGCACAAATTTTTTTTCCCGAAGGGTGCCGCGTTGTGCCCGTTTTTCCTGTAGACGGTCACATATATATTTACATATATATATCCAATAAAATAATTTAATTTATACAATCTGCTCGGCTAAATGCAGCCCTTAGATTTTTTTGATTTTTTTTTTTACCTGCAGCTTCATTTACGTACGATTAAAGATCAAGTTCCATGCAAATAATCCTATTGTCTGTGAATATTTACTTGTATTCATTTGTAATGCTAAGAGAGTAAACTGGATTGACAGGATTTGTACAAAGATATCACACATTTAATAGATATTCTGTTTAAAGCCATTCTGGTAGTGATAGTACGGTATAGTGTCAGTACAGTGTGTTGTGTAAATCTGTTTTATAACTAGCTTGCTTGTTATCACTGAGCTGTCATATGTACCACTAATTATTGTGAACTAAATACAGGAGGATATCACTAATCTGATTGGCCATATTGACACTTGTACCTGTCGCACACTAAGCCAACAGACTCGTGATATCCTCCTGGATCAACTTAATGAGATTTATTTATTATGATGATTTCCTTAATATCATTGAATCTGGTCTGGTCTATTTTGTGACACACGAGTGCTTACTCTGGCATAAGTGTTGAGCAGTCTCTTGTCATAGTCGTCCGTCACTCTACCTCCATACTGTATCTCTCCAATCATATACTGAACTGCATTCCAGGAGATTCCCTGAGGCACAAGTAACAATGAATTCACCGAATAAAAATTGTTTTAACTGTCACTTACTCTCTTCAAGTCCAGGTCATCGAGGAGGTTCATAATGTATTGCGTGCTGGCATTGAAGTCACCCTGGTTGTATTCGTATGGAATGTTCCATCCAAGAGGCCCGAATTTGCGTCTCTCCTGCACAGTGGTGTGTAAGAAAGCCAATGTGTAGTACATGGGCTTCCACTGAGGGAGATTGGAGTAGTCCAGGTTCTCCTGGGAGGTGTTAGTGTACGTTCTCTTGAGACCTGCCTTGACTCCAATGGGAGGCTCAAATGTATACTTGATGGAAGCTTGGAGGAGATTGATGGGGTACTTAGGGTGGACTTCGGTAGTCAGCCACAAACGAAACGACTCATGCACCTTCTCCGTCTCCAGAACATTTTGCAACAGCTCATCTAGGAAGTCTAACGCTAAATGAGTATTTTGCAGCAAAGCCCATCCTCCCTGTGTGTGTGAATGTACATGTGTGTGTTTATTACATGTGTATGTGTGTGTATTACATGTGTGTGTACATGCGTGGGTGTACAATGAAAGAGATATGCAGATAATAAGAGGTACTTTATCATTTTCTTGTCACTCACCTGTTGCTGGCATTGAGTCATCAGTCTCCTAGCATGCACTTCCTGTCCTTGACCCATGGACACAGAACCAAATGCTATCAAATACAGAAATAGAATACAGTAGATCCTCATATTAGGTGGTCATAAGTTGGTGAAGTTAACTATTAGATGGTAATGTTCCATGCTAGATAATTTGCTATTTTCCATGCCACATACAATCTATAAGCCATAACTTAGAAAGACCTAGTGACTGGTGTCATTTTCAAACTCACTGAGGTTGTGCTTGCGGGACAGGGTGTCGATAGTGTTGGTAGGATCGGAGCCCATAGCCAGGAAACAAACCATCGGAACTTTAGTATTGGACTCCATCCACATCTGCTCTACATTCAGGATCACTCCTTCAGCAAACCTCTTACCCATCGACTCAGAGATGTATTTCAGAGCTTGAGGGAGGACACGGTCTGGACACCAGGACCTGCAACAGAGAAGGAAGGATGTGAAAAATAATGTGCTGGGTGAAATTATTATAACTTCTTACTCCACCATTCCTACATTGGCACTCAAAGATGATATAAATCACCCACAGTAAAAACCTGAACCCACATTGTCCCATCGAAAGTGCCCTCACCTGATCAAGAGGAGTTTCTTGAACGTGTCCAGTGAGTGGTAGTTGTCTGGAACTGGACTCTCTTCTGGAGCTTCAGTATCAAACCAAGCCTTCCATGCTTTGTCATTTCTCCCTACTTGACCTAGGATTTCTGAGAACTGGGGCAGCTTACTCAGCTCTACCAGATTAAGCCAGGTCATATCAGTGATCCACTTGGCTGGCTTACTTGGACACGCCTTCAGATCAAGTGCAGCTCCTCCTTTGATGAGAGTTCCAAATTCATGGTGTTTCACAGCACCTTTCTGCATATCTATCTTGAGAGCAAGCAGCAGGGTAAACAGGAACTTGTGTTCTTCATACAGCCCACGAATGCAATAGCTGAAAGCAGCAAATGTGAGGTAGTCAATGATATTCTGGATACGCTTGGCAGTGACTGGAGATTTGACAGAACGGTCCATGGAGATGTCGAAAATACCCAAGAACTGCTGTAGCGATGTCTGGTACATGACATTTACCATGGACATCTCCATGATGAGGAAATAGAGGACAGATCCTCTGGCGGCCACTGGGCGATATTCTTCTCTGGCGGTGTTAATTTTGATCTCAGTCTCTGCAGCTATCACCAGATTGTGTGTTACTTCCTCTGCCGTCTTCTTAGTAGTTTTTAGCACTTCAATAAGGGACTCGTCGTCTACTAGAGATCCCTTCGTTGAAGTCAATCGATATAGCAAGCTGTCTTCCAACTCTTGAATCGTCTTCTTGTTTTGATTGACTTCTTCCATGAGCTTCACTCTCTCAGCTTCTAACTCATTCTTCTCCGTCAGGATTACTCGTCCAAGAAGCTGGTCCTCAAGTCCACGAATTGTTACTGTGAAGTCAATGATGGCTGTGCGGGCATACACCTACCAGAAACCAAGAATACAGGGAGTAATGATGACAGTCAATAAGACATTATACGTACCTCTGGTGTGTACTTTGGATTTGGAAGTTTCGTAGTAATGTACAGAGCAAATCCTTTCATTACATCTACTTCCTTGTCACCAACTTTAACCTGTAGAAATGTTTTTCATGTAATATTAAAATTATTCACTAGGATGTAAATCATTATTTCTTCAACGCTTGGCTACACTACTAAATATAAAGTAACCACAAAATTTAGATCAATTTCTTGATACCCCATTAATTTTGTTGTAATCACCTTGAAAGTAGAGCCAGCTTTGATGAAGTTCTTTTCCAATACATTATCCAGGCAAGGATCTAGCTCCTCCTCCACATCCTCAATGATGAGTGGATTTCCAAGAGACAGGCAGTCTTCCAGATGCGGTCTGAAGTACTTGTGGTTTAGAGTGGTTAGCTTGAGGTTCCCTTTAGACTCGAGGTTCTTAATCCAGGCCTTGCCTTGTCCCTGAGGGTCAATCAACAATGGAAACCTTGTAGCTTTAGTTACGATGATACCGTTTTGAACCGAGAGCTCGTCGTTGGGCAATCCCTGGATGTTCCACTCTCCAATGGTGGTAGGATTAGACAACATCTCTGTGAGGTTGATCTTGGTATTGTAAGGGATTCGTCTCGTGCTCAACTCGTTCTTCCACTGCTCTATGAGTAAGGCTCGGAATTCTTGATTGAAGGGACCACAATAGGAGAGGAAACCTGATGCTATTAGCACATTCCCCACCAACCTAGAAAGAATGATATATCAGTAACTTATGAAGTTTTGTTGTGAAATACAATAACCATTTCAGATTGAACCTAATAGAGTACCATACATTTTATTTGTATTATTTATTTATTATATTTCTGCTGCAATATTGCAGCATTGAAAGGGATCAACAAATGAATGAATATTTTTTTTGTATTATTTCTATTAGTGCACAACATTGTGCACTTTTCATTCAATCTTTTACCTGTTAATTTGTGCTTTGAACTCTTTACTCTGCTCTGTCCATCTAGTCTTTTCTCCACTAAGTCCTTCAATGAGAGCTGAAGCTGCTTTCATTTTCCTCTTGCAGGTGTCTGCATCGTCCTGTAGAGCCTGCTTCTTGGCCATAGCTTCCTCGTACATTTTTCTCACCTCTGCCACTTCTTTCTCTTTCTCTTCAAGCTTGGCATTAGCTTCAGCTAACTCAGCTGATGCTTTCTGGAACCTTCCTTCTTGGATGATTAGATTAGCTTTGAGGGGAAGTACTTCTTTGTTGACACTGAAGAAGGAACTCATGGCTTTTGTCCATGAGCAGAGTCCAGCAACATTACCACACACTCTCTTGGCTGTCTCCAAGTTGTAGTCTTCCATGTCAAAGTAAGGCTGCATGAGTTCCACTGTTTCATCATTGATGGAGTCCTTAGGGAAGGTCTGAAGCATTTGAAGAAACCCAGTCTGACTCATTAACTTTAGAGACTCACTCCAAGAAGGCTTCGGTCCTGGCCTCTCTTCATCAAAAGCACTGAGGTTCAGTCTGCGCTGGAACAAGAGAAGCACGCAGTCCATGATGCGCATGATCAAGTGAGGTGGTTTGGCCAGTTTACGGACAGTGGATATATCTGCTGCCTTGATAGTTTGCAGAGCAGCCTCTGCTTCTTCAAGAGCTGGTCTCGCGCTTTCCAGTTTTCCCTCTGCAACTACTTTTTCCTGCGATATGAGATCAGCTACTTTCTGAGCTCTGTCCTTCACCACTTGTACTGAGGCTTTTACTTTCTCAGCTGCCTGAGCCTTTGTTGTTACCTCTTTCAACACTTCCTCTGCTTCTGCATTAGCCACTACTAAATCCTTTTCTTTGACAACCAGCTCCTTAGAAAGCTCTGCCACACTCTCGCTAGCCTCTAAAAGCTTTTCCAGACCAACGCTCATCCTTTGAGACAATTGATCCAAGCTTTTCTTCTGCTCGTTGTAGACAGTTTTGTACCCATTGATAAAAGACAAGTATGACTTTGGAGTGACATGAGTGGATCGTCGGAAACGTTCAAAGTAATTGAGGCATGATTCAGCCACAAAATCCTGAATCACTCCCATCGTCTGGACCACCTCGTGTTTGGTTTCTTCTGTGCACACGATATCAAATGTGCCAACAAAGTACTGAGCCACTGCTATGAGGGCATCTTTTGGCCAGCGACTGAACCAATCCATAGTGCAACCACTGAACACTCCAGGAAATTTGAGAGATCTGCTTCGGAATTTCTCTCCAATTGGAGAGAAGCAAAGGACTATATGTAAATTCTTCCTAGCTCTGGTGAGGAAGTAATCGTACAGATTTTCTGGTGTAGGAGGTCTTCGAGGATACTCTTTTTTCATGACTGGGATGAGGTTAGTGTTTATTTCATCAATCTCATCTCTTGCAAGCAGATTGGAAACTTCTCCAGAGGAGAGGACGTTGTTAATGTACTCAAGGAAACCCTCATCTTTGATTTCGTTGTCCGTCATGAGGAAGACCATTCCTTTGCCTTCCTCTCCTGTCGTGCGATAAAGAACCTTCAAGTCTTCGAGGAGATTGTTGGCATTGTAAGATCTGGACAGTTGTATCTGGAAGGTCTTGTAGCCTGCTATGAAGGAAGCCAGTCGAGTCAAGCTTTGTTTTCCAGAACCTCCGACTCCAACCAGCAGAGCAGCACCTCGATCAGTGCGAATGATTCTGGAGATCTTGATGAGGTGGACCATGGCATCTTTGAAGAAGACCAGATCCATACCAGATCCACGGACAGTCTCATTGTATTGGGTTTGGAAGTTAGACAGCCTCTCCATGAGTTCATCATAGGGTGGTATCTATACACAAAAGTTATGTTGTTGTAATGCACTAATACCCTCTAACAACTACCTACAGTCTATGATTCTCCACCAGTATAGTTATGATCAAATGTGGCAGAACACAAAGTTATCATTTGACTTTTTGGAAGTAGCTATAAGTACTTTAGTAATAGTAAAACTGTTTTTTTTTAAATTCAAATGTTGATTGTGTCTAGGTTTGTTTGTTTGTTGTTGTTATTGTTGTTTTTGTGGTTGGTTTTTTTCATTGTCTGAAGCCAGATTTAAATCTAATATTTCTCACTTACTGGCTCGTATATCTTTGGAGCTTCAAACTCAAAGTCTTCTGGCTCATCTCCAGTGGGTTCTGGTGGATCTCTGTTAGTACATAATGCATTATTAAATATACTTCATACAAAATCTCATTGAATTACCTTAAGAAATCTACAAAAAGTGGCTCTTCCTGTACCAACTTTCTATAGTCTTCTCCTAACTCTTCCTCAATGACTCTGAAAGTGGCCTTGTCGAACCATTCCTTGTCTTCAGCATTGGTGAAGCGATCCGCTATGACTCGGGTGCACTCGTGCTTCCACAGACCCAGAAGAAGTTCCACTGAAGTGCATGTTTCAGAATTCACATTTAGTATGCCTTCCCATATTCGAGAAAGATCTCTCAAGTTGAACACATAATGGAACTTAGCAGGAGTTGGGAGCATCCTGACTTTGGTTTTTTGCCAGAGTTTTCGCGTTATACCGATTAGCTCTTTGAGAAGATTCATGACACCAGCACTAAAGCCCCTCTCCTTGCAGAAGTATCCTAAACCAATGATCCCAAATATTTTGTCAATAGAAGCATTTGAGGGGAGAGTGCAATTAAACACTGCGAATTGCCTCTTGAGTCGGGAAGGGATATCATTTCTTCCTCCTCCAGGGTGAATCATGGCAGCCACTATTTGCAAGTCTTGGATGTGAGTGAAGTCTCCTGGCTTCTCCAGACTGTAGAATCCCTTGGTCTCCATCAGCTGTCTTACTATTTCATTAGTAATTTGGTCTCCCCATTCATTGATGGTGGGCATGTTCACATCATCAATGAAGACTGTACATTTCTTTCCAGCTGGAGGTCCGTAGGTTGTGCCCACTCTCTTGTCAATGTAACTCTCAATGGCTCGCTGAAGGTGTCCCGGTTGAGTGGCCGAGGAAAATGTGAGGTTCTTCCCGATGTGCTGTTCGATGTCGTACTTAGACATATAGCCCTTGATAATGACGGTCTTGGCCGTTCCTTGCTCTCCAATCAGTAGCACACCTTTGGACTGTTTGGCAATAGTGTGTATGAGGAAATCTGTTCTGACATTGTCAACATTAGGCACAAGAATGGAAGCATACAGAGGCTTAGTGTCAGTAGGATAGACATACTCCTCCACGTGGTTCTTCCAGTGCTCCCACTGGCCTTTGTCATCCACTTTAAACTCGAATATGGTATCTCCAGACCCTTCCTCAATTTTTGGAAGTTTTAACTCCTTGTTTTCCCTGATCCACTGCTCCATCTTCGCTCTGTCATCCAGCTCCTGAAGCGCTCCCACACTCCACATGAGGGAGAAGATGTACAGCTTCTCCAGGTGTTCCTTTGGAAGAGAGCAGTTGTCTTCCTTGGGTGGAATGAGGCCCTCCATTAACTGGCAAGACTGCATAATATAACTGCACTCCAGAAGCTTCATTTTTGCATTTAGTCTTATATTAGAGAATTGATACACATCAATGAAGCTTCCCTCATAGAGCTCCAGGAGAATGTCCGACTCCTGCTGGGTGATCTTCTTCTCAGCTATCATATGTAGAAGCCATCCCCTAAGGATAGGGTTGTATTCTAATCCAGAGGAGCTCATGTAGACCATGCCATTACGGGAGACTGTAGCAGGAGAGGCGTTGTCCACATTGTCTGGCTCAAACACAATTTTGCTGTCTGGATACATGGGGATGCGGTCTCCATTGGCCAGAGTGAGTGTCTTGTTGTCGTCCAAGACACTGTTGAGGTTCTCTATCCAGAGAGTGTCCACAGGTCCATCCATCACCAGCCACACATGCTCTCCTTTCTTCAGCTTGTGTGATCTCCTCCACAGAGTAGAGAAGATACCGTCGGTCCAGTCGTTGGTGGCCACGTCTAGTCGACCAAACATCTCAGAGGCAGTGATGGCTTTGGGGTTCATCCTCCATTCTTTGTGAGGAGTCCCACAGTCTGTGATGGCCTTCATCAAGGTGTGAATACACTTGGTCTTGCCTGTCCCAGTTGGCCCAAGTACCATGAACCCGTGCCGCACTCTCTCAGTCTCGAATAGTTGGATAAGCTTGAGGATCCATGATGGATGGTTGATAAGGCCAGACTCAGTCACATTTTTCTCAATAGCACCTTCAAGGTCTGGATAGCCAGCTTTCTCTAAAACCAGACCGGGGAAAAGATCGTTGATAAGAGACATAAACAATGGTTCATCTTCATCCACCAGTTTTGAGAGGTTCATATCTCTGAGACCTCTCATCACAGTAGTCTGCTCACTGTCATTGGGATTGGCTCGTTTAGCGGCTCCCAAAGTACGCAACACTGAAAGAATGTTTCGAAGGCCAAAGTCATAATGGACTTGCTTGGACAGCTGATCTTCACAGAGCTTATATAGGGTGTAGAACTTTTCAGATAAGATGATGTTCTGTAGGAAACCACAGCTGGCTAGCTTCACTCGGATTATGATCTAGAGGTGAAGAAAGCAAAATATGATGCACATTGTCTAACTCTTGATTGCTCTCCTTTACCTTTCTGTCAGGTACCATCATTGCCATGGGCCTGAAGTTCATCTTTAGGTTTTCAGGAAGTTCTTGTCGTCCAGCATAACCAGGGTTCTAAGTAGTAACAACAACAGCAACAACAACAACAACAATAGTAAATGTAAAGTAGAATTAGAATAGTATTAGTAGTGATGGTGGTAGTGGTGGTTTAGGTAGTAGTAGTAGTAGTAGTAGTAGTAGTAGTAGTAGTAGTAGTAGTAGTAATCATAGTAGTAGTGTTTCAGTAAGAACTATACCAACCATAAAAGTTAAATTTACCATCGTCAGAAAAAGGCCAAATTCTGGATTCATTTTGACAATATCTCCATCTGTGAAAATAAACTCTGGCTTCTTCTCTTTTTTACACATCAACACAATAGCAATCTGCTGGGCAGCTACAGATAGCACGGGCAGCTCAATACGGTTGAACTCATCGAAGCAGCCCCAACTTCCAGACTGGGCTAGTCCCTTGTAGATTCTACCCAGACCTCTGAAGTCCATCTGATCAGAACAATTGAAGACAACTACATATTTGCCAAGAGCTCTCCCCATGTCTTTGGTGGTTTCTGTCTTGCCTGTCCCAGCTGGTCCAGCTGGAGCTCCGCCCATAGCGAAGCCCAGTGCTTGAGACAGCGTGATGTAGCAGCGATCGGTGAGTGGGGTGATGACCAGACGCTCTGTGCAGCCGAGAAACTCATTCTGGTAGGTGAAGTCCACATCAGTGATGGATATGACAGTCACTTCAGTGTCCTCATTGAAGTAGAATCTGCTCTGTTTTAACCATTCAAAGTCCATAGGAGATTTGACCTTCAGCACCACCTGCAAGTTATGATACAAGCATCAAATAAACAAAAACATGCAGATAATAAAGACGTAGACTGATGACAGAAAGAAAGATTAAAGGACTTAGAGAGATTACAAAGGATTGCGTGCACACGTAAACACACAGTATCTAACCAAGTCATGGAAGATGTCCCTCTGATGGAGATGGATGGTGATGAGAGTTTCAAACATACGACGCTTAATCTTGGTGAGGTTTTGTGTGGTGACATCGATGAGCATGTTCAACATTTCCAGGAAGACTTGATCTGTATTATTCATGATCTTCTTGTCTGATTTGGCGGTGTTAAGGGCCAGTTCTGCATCTCTGGTCCACAAGAATTGGATGCCAAGGATACCAATCTAAAAACAGCAGTAACAACAACAAATAATGAAGTCGTATGGTCGAGCTTTCTTTCTATTCTGTCTTACTTGAGCTGGGAAGCTATTGAGGAAGTCTATGAGCTGCAAGTTGGGGTCTTCAACGCACACGTGAGCATTCCTGATGACCACATGCACTGAGTGCAGAGCCTCAGTGAGAAGAGCTCCGAGCCAAAACTCGACATTGCCTTGTGCCATGACAGGTTTGTCCAGCTATGTCAAGAAATAAGAATGAAATGAAACAAGGGCCATTTTTATACAGTATTGTCTTAGCAATTTACCTACCCCACACAGTACCATTACATGGTAGATGATACACAACTAACACTGAGAATCCCCAACCTTATTAGGTACTCTTTGACTAGTTAGTTACCTCGACTGTTTCTGGCTCTCTGGAGTGGATATGAGTGATTCTGTCGTAGTCCTTCTCATGGAAAGTGACTGTCTTGATGTTATCAAACACACTGAGGAGGTGAGCCTGGATGGTATGGGAGTCTGATGCCTGACCCAAGATCTCCAGAAGTGCTGGATCAGACACAAAAAAGAACCTGGGGAAGATGAGTCTCTTCTTCTCCAGGTACCCAGTGAGGGACTTCTGGCAGAGCTCCAGTTGTTCCAGGAGGTGAGGTAAGAGTTGGCCCAGAGTCTCATCTCCCACACAACACTGAACTACATTTGGAGTTTCATGACCTTTGTTCATGATCTTCACCCAGGCTTTGTCAATGTTCTGAAACCTCTTGGCTTCCTATTCATAGAAGAAATAAACGATATCACAGATAATGGATGAAATAATATACTTAACAAGTTGCGTTGAAGTATTTCTCACCTTAGGAAGTTGCTTGGCGATATCTCCGCCCACAAATACTGCTTCTAGATATACCCACAGGTTTTGCACAATCAGCCAGCTTTCAATGATTTCTGTGGAATTGGACAATTTCTGTACCCATGATTGAATGTCTTTCTTGAAGGGAGCATTGTATCTAGGAAACAAGTACAAAGTAATCTATGCCATTTATGGAAGCAGGATTTCTGCGTAATTCTCTTATTGTTAGCTTCCTGAGTTACTAGAAAAGAAGGCTAATTCTATGTCTGGACATAGTTGATAAGTATATTACCTGTTGCTCATGAGAGAACTGAGGACTAGTTATATGTCTGGACATAGTTGATAAGTATATTACCTGTTGCTCATGAGAGAACTGAGGACCATCAGGGAATCCTCCATAAGACCAATCACTTCTGATGTATCTTCTCCTCTTAGCAAAAGTTCTCCTCTAGTCTTAAAAGACAAGAAGTGAAGATTCTGTACTGCCCAGTCTGCCTTCACTTGCTTCAGTTTGCTCTCAATATCCTTCTCCTTTACAGCACTGATACAGATATCCTGAAAGTATGAGATTAAACACACATCACATGATGCGCCGCAACAATGTGTTTGTTTGCATGTTTACTGTGCTGTTGTTATTGTCTGCATGTGTTTGTTTGCATGTTTACTGTGCTGTTTGTTATTGTCTGCATGTGTTTGTTTGCATGTTTACTGTGCTGTTGTTATTGTCTGCATGTGTTTGTTTGCATGTTTACTGTGCTGTTGTTATTGTCTGCATGTGTTTGTTTGCATGTTTACTGTGCTGTTGTTATTGTCTGCATGTGTGTATTCGTGATTTTTTCTTCTTTTTCCTAGACTAATATTTAGTAAGTTGATAATTTGAGAGCAGTTACTCAGGAGAACTTCTACCAATTCATGACTATTTTTTAGAAAGCCACGCTGCATTGGTCTTGAAAGTTTAACTCATTGCTCATTACATAGTTCATACTTCCCAAGATGAGTAGATACACACCTCAATATCCTCTCTATATTTCAAGAGTGGTGCTTCCATGATGTTGCGAAGCTGGAATGAATCAGACTCCACATCAAACGGATGTTGTGTGAGTTCTTCCATTCTCTTCCAGTGTCTCTCCAACATAGCCTTATTGGACATCATTTCAAGAAGGGGACAAGTCTCATTGAAGTCATCAATTTTCTTCTTGAGATCATTAAAGGCCTGCCATTCCTTAAGTGCCTTCGGAAGCTTGCGACATCTACAAATTACAATAGAATAGCAAGAAGTGAAATTTAAGTTTTTTTCATTCACAATGTAGCTCACTTGTTTTGGAAGTCCAGTAGTTCATTGTTGATTTTTTCAATATCAACTTCCAACCATAAGATGTCGAAGTAGCCATCAATGGAGTCCATGACAGTATTGTAGAGTCCATACAGTTTCTGTAGAAGATTGAACTCTTTCTTGATACGGACAAGCTCTTCATAGTCTGTCACTGGAAGGCCAAACAGTTCCTCTCCGTCGGTGTAGATCTGGTATTTCCTCCACAGCTCATCAAAGCGTGCTTGAAATATATTGACCAAATCACTTGCTTCTCTCGGGGAAATGCCTTCGGCCATTGGTCCTTCCTATATAGGTAATAAATAAATAAACAATATTAATATTCTGTTAGGCCTCACCTTTGCATAGGAGTCATAGAACTGCGCAGTTTCTTGTTCAAATGTCTGAACTTTTACCAGAAGATCCCCTTTGAAAGACGACTGGATACCGATGAGGTGATTTTGAGCCTTAGTCTGAGTATGTATATGATAATAAAGTGTGTCACTATTTTCCTCTTAGGATGTTCTATTTAACTCACAGCTAGTGTGGTGAGGTTCTGCCAAGCAAATCTCATTGTGTCAACCTTTTCTGTTTCTTCCTTGGCAACCGTGATCTGATACTTCACCATCAGGCCGTAGGACTCCTGAATAAATGAATTGTAATTATAATGTTAAAACCAATCAGTCCGAAATTGCTAACTCTAGTTGTATCAACCTGAAATGCATGCATGTGCTATGTATTATATATATTTAATTTACAAATTTTTGATATTTCCTCAATAATGTCTCATACCTAATGTATTGACTACCCACCATTTTATATCATTCTATCATACCTCAATCGGGTCTAGAGATGAATCTATAAAGATTTCATTATCTCTGAGCTCCTTGAGCGAAGCCATTGCTTGACGCACGTCATCCAGATCGCTGATGGGACGAGACAATCTCTTTGACAAATCTTCAACCATCTCTGTAATCTTCTCCATGAGAGAGAGATAGTTAGTGTTCATGCTCCTGGCATACAACACCTTCCATGCTTTGGCTTCTGCTCTCATGGCTATCTTCAAGTCATCTGCAAATTAAAGAAATGTGTAGCAATGCGGTAACACAAAGATACTTTAATTTATGCAGATGCTATCTTACCTGTAGCCAGAGCCAGAGCACCACATCTAACACTGTCATCAAGTTCTGCCAACATGTCATCCAGCACTGTGTATTCTTTCATCTTTGCTTCAAAGTCCGACAAGGTTGGATTGCTCTCCATGAATGCGGTCATGTGCTGATTTCGGTCCACCACCCACAAATGCTCGTACTCCTTGTACTGGTCTAGAGTCTGCACTACCAGGCCCTTGGCGGAACTGATGGTAGAGCCCATGAGAGAGACCAACTTGGCCACTTCTTTGTGGTCTGTCACACGTTTGTAGAAAGTCTTAGGATCATGCTTGCTGACCAACATTCCTGAAGGATTGCTAAGAACACCGGATTGTGCTGCAAGAACGCCAGATTGGGCTGCCAGCACTCCAGACTGGGAACCTAACACACCGGATGGTGCTGCCAGAACACCAGATGGTGCGTTCAACACTCCAGACTGAGCTGCCAGAGCACTTCCATCAATTGAAGTCTCCATGCCAGGAATGAGTCCTCGTTGACCCCATTGAAGAACATCCTTGAAGACTGCCAAAACTTTCTTTACTGCTTTATTCAGGCTGGACTGAATTTCCTCCAAAGGAGGCTTCAGGCCCACTTGAGGGTAAGATAAAACCAGTTTCACTTTCAACGCTGGCCAGCGATCAATTTTAAGGTTGTCTTCTGACGGGTCTCCATATTGGATAGCTGAAGGAGAAGTCACTCGTCTCTTGATGGTCTCCAGCGTAGTCCTCACGCAGCGAATGAGGCAGTTGAGGTTCTGCTTGTTGAAGTGCTCAACGATGAGCTGTGCCTCTAGATGAAGGTCTTTCATCTTCTGCATCTCTCTCTGCTTGGTGATTTCTCCTGGCTTCACCTCCTCTTCTGTCTCATCCACTGGAGACAAGCCAAGAAGAGACATGTTTTTGGGTATTTCTTTCTCTGCTACCACTTCTGTTTGCTGTAGACTCAACACTTCCTTTAACCCGTTCAGTCCGTCAGGCAGAAGGAGAGTCAAGAGGCTGTAGACACCTATTTCTATCTTCTCACAGTGTCTATTGAGTTTGTCTCCAGCTACATCACACACAGCCTATACCAAAGAGGGAAATTTTTTTATTAATTTTAACAGTACGACTGAAAAGAGAAATTTTGCAGTTATCTGAGCTAAAAACAATAGACCATTTGCCATAAAACTAGCATATTTTCCTTTTCATTCTGGACTGCATAAAAAAATAGTTAAAAGCTGAATAATTGTAATAGTTAGCCATATAGCATTTAGAATTAATAATGTGGCAACAAAAGTTGTCTATTTTTTACCTGTATTCTGGATATGAACTCTTCAGTGGTCCAAGGCTCAGTATCTGGTAGATCACAGATGAGAGTTGATGTAATGTCTGCTAATCCTCCTTCTATCTGGATAGTCAGGAGGTCATTAGCTCTGGCTACCAGTAGCTCGAACTCTTCCAAGGCAGAAATGACCGTCTCAGCAAAGTGGTCCAAATTGAGTGAGGTCCAGCGCAACAAAGTCAGACCTGGACTGAGCATTTCATTCAGCTTCTCTACGTGAGGCTCCATTAGTGGTTCCAGAATCTCTGGTACTTTGCTCAAGGCTTGCTTGTATTTTTTCACTACAGTCTAAAATGTTAATTCAACAATAATATGAATTGTAAATACATTAAACCAAACTAACCTCAACAGTATCGTACTTCTGTCTCAATTCTGCTTTCTTCCCAATGAATGGTTTGGCTTGAGGTGGTAGGTCCAAACCCATCTGTGTCATCACCTCAATCTCTCGCAGCACTTCCGGGATCTTCTTGTCATAGTTAACCAACAAGTCCTTGGTTTCAGGGTTTCGAGCCAGGACAGTTGAGTTGAAACTGGATCGTGCAGTGTCTATCTGTTGGCTCCAGATTTTCAGAAATAACACTTCATATTCTACAAGGACCCTAGCCATGCGGTTGTAATTCTTGACTGCCTTCTTCATCTCTATGAAACTCATCACTTTCTGGTTCTTCTGGAAGGTGGCCATTGGAGTTTCTATTCTTCTATATAGCTGGCGAGACCAGGCCACTCTGCCTGAGGTTGGGGGCAGGTTGCGAGCCAATGGAGGATTATCTTTCTTCTCTGTGTACTCATTTTGCACAAACTGCAAGTCTTTAGCAAAGAGGTTTACAGTATGTCTCCACTTGGCAAGGATGTCCAAGCAAGGAAGACGTAATCTACAAGAGATGCAAATAAATTTATATAAATTATGTCCATTGAGAAAGTGCCACTGTGAATTGACACTGGCTATCTAAGATTATTACAACAATGATATGCCATATTGCTATCTGAACTTTATAATTCAACAATCATAGACAAGTAAATCTCATTGCTTCTCTTCACTGTTTGTCTTCTGAACTAGCAATAGTGTGTATTGTTTAGGTGATTCCAATTGTGAGGACACTCACTTAAGTTTTCTTTCTTATGTTTTTTTTTTATAGTGGCTTCCTTATACATGTAACAGAGAGCAATTCTGATTGCAACTGCTTAGTCTTGGGATTGTTAGCAGTTTTTTGTAACCATAGAGAATTAGTAATAATATTCACAGCTTGCAGATGTACCTCTCAAAACGTTGAGTGAATTCAATTGATCTCTGTACACTTTGTGCATTCTGGAAGTACTGGTCCATGAAGTCTTGGAGTTGCATCTAAAAGCAATATACATTGCTAATAACAATTTAGTTAACTTCTCAAATTACTCATTTACCTCCAAATCCTTAAGCTGTGATTTGAAATCTTCATAGTCAATATCAAAGTCCTTCTTGCGATGATCCAGCGGGTCGTAAGCCTTTTTCTTGATGTTTGAGACGAGCACTCCAAACCTGTTGTTGTAGGTCTCAATGCCTTCAATCCGGGACAGACCCAGCGTCTCGTAGGTCTGGACACTGTCTAGGAATCCCACAATATTGTCGACCCTGAAGGGAGCGATATTACATTTCTGAACTGAGGGGAGTGGTCAATAATGATATTTATGCAATAATGAATTTCATTATGGAATTCATTATGTTGTGTCAACACCATCAGACAACACCTGCCAAATGCCATCCTATAAAATTATATACCTTCTGCAAAAATTGTTGAACTTCCCAAAGATATACATCTCAGAGAAATCAAATGGCTTCTCCTCTGGGTGATCCTTCAACTTCTCTTTAGTCCTTTGGAAGCACGCCTGGTACTCCTGATTCAGTTTCTTGCAGTCTGCCAGCTTCTTGAGCACAGCAGAAGTTTCTTGATCCCATACCTTGTGGAAGCCGCTGTCTGTGATGTGTGCCCTGCAGGCAGTGATCATCTGGTTGGTCACCTTCACGAAGAGAGCGGTCATCCTGTCTGATGTGTTGTAGTAGCGAGAGTAACTGTTGATCATACGGATGGCATTGATCATACCAGGAATGCCTTCCAGCATGGTCACCTAGGAAACAGATGGGTGGGATATAAATAAAGGGTGGAAGTCACATTACACTAGTATCTTAATAGTCTCGTCAATAGACAATAATAACCCATTCACAACTATTCCATATCATCATTCTTAATATCCAAGTGTGTATATCATAAGTAGCAAATTTTATTGAGTAATAAGGTATCAATAATAAAAAGTAGTCAATTTAGTACAACTTACTGGACTGCATTTGTAAAGAGGGTCGCAGTATTTTTCCAAAGTGTACAGGAACTTGACGTTATCTTTGGCTTCATTGGTGAAGTCAGTAATAGTAATATCCAGGCTCTTCCACATCTATAGAACGCAATGCAAAGTATTGTTCTGACTAATAAATAGATAAATTAATATTAAATATGCCTTACCTGCAGTACTTTAGACTTGGCTGCTACAAGAATGTTCACAATAGCCCTGCAGTGAGGGTGTTTGATAGAACTGATGAGAGAATCAAACTTGGCCATTCTCTTCTTCCAGTGCTCCAGCTCAGCACGTGGCCCCACATCGTCAGACTCTTTCCTCATCTGCTCTGACTGAGTGAGTGTCAGTTCAATTTCCTTGCACCACTTCTGCACACACTTCTCTGCTGCTTCCACCAGTTCCGGGTTGACAGCAGCTGCCATGATATCGCTGGGAGACGTGACGCTCTCCAAGGCTGGGTCCTTGCATGGACTAAGTTTGGCAGCATTTGCTATGCTGGCACGCGCATTGGCCAATACCGAAATGAACGATGCAAGTTTGCCCAGAAATGCTTCTTTGATGACATGTCCGTTTGCATCAGAGGAAAGTGTACCCCAGTTGGTCTGCTCCTTCAGTGCCGGGAGGAAGACCCATGACAGAAGGGATTCCACTGCCTCTAGTAGTCCACCGCCATTAGATTCAAGGATTCCAAAGAAAGTTTCGCTGGCCACATTGGCTGTGGTGATAGGTTTGGTAGTGGTACGCAGAAAGAAGAGTCCTAAGCCTGGGAATGCTTCCTTAGTACCATCTGTCAGGTACAGTGACTTGATCACTTTCTTCTTGTCTAAACCACCACCATTAACAAGTTTAGTGCTAGAAAACCTCAATACCACATGTCTCACCTCCTTCTCCCTGAGTTTGCTCTTCATAATAAAAAAGGAGGCATTTTGATCCATTTGCAGCAAAGAACTTGTCCATATAGTACAGCTAGTAGACAGAAAATAGGTATTAATTATTATTTTAGACATACTATTTTGATTTGTCCTTACCTCACTGCCATCCAAGATCAAATCTTCAATCTCGCTCTCTCCAATTCGAAGTTTAGTGGCCAAAGTGCCAAATATGTGCTGGTGTCTGGCATCAAATGTAGCTCTTTTCGCTTCCTTCTCTTCTTTTTGCTTTTGCTAAGAGGAAGTAGAGTTTTGTTGATCTCAATCTAGCTAGATATTATTGCAAACCAATCTCACTTACCAATCTCTCTTTGAGCGAGTCGGTCACAACTACTTTAGATTTTTTGGTTACAGCTTGGTCTCGGCGCAAATGCTTCCGAGTCTGCGCAGTCTTAGTTTGAACGGGCTTCGTTCCAGTGTCCGCCATCGCTAGCTAGTTCAATCCAACTAGCAGCGGACGGTGAGCCTCTTCTTGATCCACCCCATTTTTGTAGGGACTGGTGGAAGAAAAAAGGCGGAGCTGGTTATTGCAGCGTAGTGTCACGCCTACTACTCCTAGAATAGGGTAATGGTCGTCGTTATATTATCACTTCGTTTCCAGCTAGCTGCGGAAAGCCTGTGGAGGTGATGATGAAGTTGTTGTGCAACCTGTTGTTGCTTTTCTTTTTAACTTCACTTTCTTCTGAGCACCGGCAAGGGTGCTACATAGAACTAGCTACCCTCCCCAGTGGCACGTCAGCGAGGAGGGCCTCCAGTCAGCAGACTGTGCCAGATACTTTCGATTGGAGTCAAAAAGTGGACCTTAGTCCCATTACCAACCAATTTCTGCCCTCCTTGTGCGGCAGTTGCTGGGCCCACGCTGCAGTAGGAGCTCTCACTGATCGCATCATCATAGCCAGAAGGCAAGCAGGCGACCACACCCCCGTTGTTCCCCTCTCCCCTCAAGTGCTGCTGGATTGTAAGGATCCAAACCTTGGCAGCTGCAATGGGGGAAGTGCTCTAGGGGCTTATGCATTTATTAGCAAAAACGGAATCACTGACATCACTTGCTCACCTTACACTGGAGTAGACTTCGCTTTCTGGGGCGAGCAAGACAGCTGTGGGGACAAGATGTGCAGATATTGTGATAGATTCGGTAAATGCCAATTTCTGGAAGGTCCAAAGCAGTATGTCAAATCTTATGGCTTGATCCACGGAGAAGAAGATATGAAACAGGAGATCTATGAAAATGGACCTATTGCTTGCTCTGTGTATGCCCACAGTGATGCCTTCGAGAACTACAAAGATGGAGTCATCCAGGACCCCAAAGTTTACAATGCAACCACCCATGTGGTGGCCATCACTGGATGGGGCGTGGCTGATGATGGAACCAAGTTTTGGCTGGGAAGGAACTCATTCGGCAGTACATGGGGTAGGAGGGGCTGGTTCCAGTTGCTCAGAGGCAACAATACCCTGGACATAGAGGAACATACGTGTGCTTGGGCCATCCCTCTACTGGACTGACATTTTATAACTGCATATCTTGTAGCTAAATGTGTTCTGTTGTGTACCATGGTGTCTTTGATCGATCAAGTAAATATCATTTAGACAATTATGGTGGTCTGTTGGGATAAGAATGACAATGCAGTTTTTATTGTGACTTTAGGGGAGTCCAGAATGATGATCCTCCTGTTGTTGTCGTAGCAAAGCTTTGTTCATGTCCGTTTCTTATGCTAGTGCGAGAATGGAGAGTGGTGGGTGTGGTATGAGGCGTGACAGTACATCCTGGAGTCTGGAAGGAAGTATCAGGTGTGAATGATGCTCCTTTGGGTGTGGAGTTTGTGGCAGACATGTCCCCAGGCCGGGTGGGGTAGGGGGAATGGTGAGCATTGCTACTCATCCTGCCAGCCACCTTCTGTCTGAGTTCCCTCACTCTAGACAACATTGCCTTCTCTTGCTGGTCAAGAAGATCTCTCCTATGGCTCCACTGTATGGCTAATAGGGAAAAAAAAAACATATAATAATAATAAAAACAACAAAACACACACACACACAAACTTAAAGTTAAACCATTATTACAACAATTTTAGTTGGCTTCTGCAAAGAACTGTCATATCTTCCTGTAAGCTATTGTTTAGCAGTTCAATTCAGAGTAAGCCAATGCATAAGTATAATGAGTCACAGTCATTGTGAAGAGCTGGTCACTCGTCATGTGAGTTTATTTCAATTTATAGATTGCTATGAGTGCTATAGGGCAAGTTGGAGTAATCACCAGATAGATAATCAAGAAAAAAAACAACAAGAATAATTAATTTCAAAGATTACAAAAATACGTACCATTTCTTAACATCACAGAACAGGGCCCATCATGTCCATTGCAATATTCACGTATTGAACTAATTATTAGCCAAACAGCAATTACAAGATCAAGCCAGCAATAATCACAACTTCTAGTACTAGTGGCACGGCTGATGTGATTGACATAGTAATGTTTATTAACTTTCAGAGTAATCTCACCAGAGCTGCCAATGTTGGATGGATCCCCAGACTTAGTAGAGTCCACTGTGTCTGGTCTGACCAGCTGTCCAGTATCACTGCCACCACTAGAGGTTGACATAGACGGGGAGGTGGAGTCCAGCCCCGCCTCTCCACTAGCAGAGCCTGTGTTGCCAGACACACGTAGATGGCTAGTTCCAGTGGTGATGTCCCAGGCTCTCATCCTGGAGTCATCCTCGTCTCCTCCGGTAGTGTTGGCTCCAGTAGTGTTGGCCAGTGCAGCCTCAGCTTCTTGCAGCTTTGCTACCATCAAATTCAACTTCTTTTCTTCCAGTCGATTCAGTTTAGCCTTTTCCACAGCCTACACACACACACACACACACACACACACACACACACACACACACATCCATAAACATAGGAGTGTGATTGGACTAGTAAACAGTTCAGATCTTATTTACTCTTGCTTTTAAATTTCACTCCACACCCCTGTTTCCACACATACACACACAAACACAAACGTAAACACACCCACACCCACCCATACCAACAAAGAGTTTGTATTGAGGAGGTGGCCACATAAGTATGTTAACATCCAGACACATGCCTGTGCGTATGTGTTCCTGACCTGCTCCATGTCCAGGGTATGTTGGAGTTCCCTGAGGTTCTTTCTGGCCACAGCCTCTGCCACAGTAGCCTGAGCAGCATGTGACGCCTGAGTCCTGGCGAGCTCCATGTGGGCGTGGTCACGTGCCTCCCTCTCTCTACTCAACTCTTCCTCCACACCTCTCTCTGCTGTACTCCTGTCCAGATCAACACTGTGCTTCTGTGCTTCTGTCTCGGCTCTCAGGCGGTATCTCATCTGAACCAGAACAGGTAAGGATCAACAAAACACATGAAGGAGGTTATGGCTCGGGACACATATGTAATACATACATGCACATATTACAATACACAGCATCTATTTCACACCTATTCATACACAGTATGTATATAGTGAGGAAATGTATCCAGTTACTCAGATAACACATTCACTGGCTGTCAACACATTGACCTTTAGTGCCAAGAGATATTTGACACACCTCCCTAACCCTCACCCAAGGCGCCAGACCTGTATCCTATTCAGCAACACCTCACTTCACTCCCTCCAAGAAACCTGCCAAACCCAGTACTCCCTGAAACCCTGCCCAAACCCCTCCCTGAAGCTGTACACTGCCACACACACACACACCTCCTCCTCACAGCGAGCCAACTCCTGCTCTAGTAGGGCTTTCTGTCTCTGCAGTTCCACAGTTCTAGTCTGAATGTCGTCCATGACTGCTCTTGTCTCTCTTTCTCGCTGCTGAGTCTTCTTTAGGATCTGCTTGTCCATTCTCTTCAGTTCAGACTCCCTCGTGACTTGCTGGTGACTCAGGAACTTCCGTCTAGCTGCATCCAACACATGCAGCTCCTTCACACGCAACTCTCTCTTCAGAGCCTGAAGCCTACACAAGTCAAGCAATGTGTCACACAGACAACTGGTGTACAGAGGCATGCCAGTGAAAGTCAATCCCAAGGAGGACGGAGTGGTAAGGGGAAGTCAATGCACACATACACACTAAAGTAAGCAAGGCCATGCCTACATGTGACAAGAAAAACTGATAACACTGCCAGTGAGAGAAAAGATCTATGGTGAAAGAACTTTCTACCCAGTTTCACCAAACCAACAGTAGTAGTAGTACCTTCATTGAATATGATGCTATGGTGTGTGTATGGTGTGTGTAAATATGTCAGGTACTCTATAGAACAAAGTTTAAGGGTCAAATTAACATTTTAAATTTTCAAGGGGGTTTGTCATTTCCATGAAATCGATAAAAATTTGAGGGCAAATGTCTCCGTGAAGGTCACAATAATTTTAGGGTGGGTCAAAAAGGTCTATAAAACCTTGCTAAATTGAACACAATCAGACCAGATCAATGCTAGCATCTCACAATTTGCAATGTTCATGTTGTGACCAGCACTCTGAATACTTCCAATAGTGTGTGGTATCAGGAAATGTAAATAATGAAGTTGTCATAAGTAAATCCTTATAGTAGTACCAACTCTATACTCCGTGGACTGACCTAGTCCTCTGGTCTGTGAGTTTGGCCTCCTCTGCCTCCATCATTGTCCGTCTTTGTTCCTCCGCCTCGCTCAGTAGTTTCTGTTGTCGATACCACGCCTCTTCCTCTTCCTTACGCTGCTCCAACATACGCTCCATCTCCAGCGCACTTTGTCTGCACATGAGCAGTTAATAAAAATTACAAGAATACATTCTATCCATAAGAAAGTCACAGCTTGCTAGACTATTTCCAATGACCAGGAGAGATTCAATTTCATCACCTATTGTACCAATACACACAATCTTGTGTTGTCTAGGAGATAAGAGAGTTATCTTTGCACAAAGTCATTCTGTAAACCCTAATGATGAAACTTGCCACCAAATTATCGTGAACTAACACTTGAGAGATGATCAGTTAGTTATATTAACAGTGCTTTTGTTTTTATTTTCCTCACTAGTATGTCACTATATTGCACTCTGACCTTTCCCTGAGATATTCCAGTTCCTCTCGTCTAATCTGCTCTCTCTCTTGCACTTGATAGTCTACAATGAACTTGGGATACTTGCTGAAGATGGGGTATGTGTCTGTAGTGAGGGGCTGGAAGGGAGGGAGGAGCTTCTCTGGATGCATGGAAGGGGGCGTGGTGCTCCTCATGAGGTTGGCCTCATGAATAACTGCACCCACATCCACTGAGTTATGGTTGCTGAAGAAATACTTCACACACACAAACATACACACAATATCAGCTATGGGAGACTACATGCATACGTTCATGTTGACAGAGCAGGCACTCTATTTAGTACACAACTGGTAGTCAAAATAACTGCACCAAAATAAACTGAAGGCAATGTCCCCCGCACACACAAACACACACTGATGGTTGCAATAGACTGTATGCTCACAGCAAGAACTGCGATGTAGATTCATTGCCCCATAGTGTACAAGGTTGCAGAGCCATTCATTCACACCTTGTGTTGTGTTTATTATGGCTCACACTGACTGGTATTTAATGCTCCTCATTAGTTTCTGTTATTGTCGTTTAGGCTTCACTTTCAGACAATAGCATAAATTATATCACACCATAGTCATGTGATTTAATAGTAAGCATGTGTTTAATTTAATTATACACTTAAGAAAAACAACATAATCAAAATTCATCTAATTGAGAGTATTGTTTTAATTCAGAGTGTACAGAGAGACAAGGATGAACACCACAACCCTCCCACACATGCATGCCCTGAGAGTGGAACAGAAAGTCCAGTAATGCTGACCTCAAAGTCTGCCTTCTGAGAACATCGAAACAGAGCGGCTCTACTGACAGTGAGGTAGGCCACGACCACCAGGAGCAGGTAGCCAGGGGGGCGTGACAGGATATTGTCCCACACTCTCAGCCACTCCCCCTTCAGCAGCACCTCACTGAATAGAGTGGACAGAAGACTCCATGAATACAGCTACAAACAGAACAATTACATGAAAAGTTTTTTTTTACCCGCACACACACACACACACATCTAGACAAATCCATGCCAATATGTGGTCAAATAATAGCAGTTTAATTTTTATTTTTCCTCTTTGGCTGTGTAGCTGATCTAAAGGAGGCCATATATGTGTTACATCATGTGAGCCAGTGATATTGTTTGGCCGAAATGCATATTCGGGTGGTGTAGGTCACATCATTATTAAATGCCGGTATTTATTTACTGCGGGTTTCATCGGCTGTCGTGAGCATGGGGCTGTGGTGCCAATGGTATGACTGCAGGTTTTTTTTGTATATATATGGTATCTAGTTTTTATATGAGCTTCTGGCTCAAGGTTATATGAGCATTGCGGCTCGAGTTATATGAGCATTGTGGCTCTAGTGTATACGAGCATTGTGGATCTAGTTTGGACGAACGTGTGGCTCTAGTTGATAGGAGTGTGGTGGCCCTAGTTTATACGAGCATGACGGCTCTAGTGGATATATGAGCGCGTGGCTCTAGCTGATATGAGCGCGTGGCTCTAGCTTATATGAGCGCATGGCTCTAGCTGATATGAGCGCGTGGCATTGTTTCTCGAGTCACTATGCAAGTATTGTGGCGCTAGTCTATATGAGCACATGGCTGGTGTGTGATCGGAGGTCATCAGGAGGCCTCTGTGCATTGTCCTGCTATGATAGTGCCTCCTGTGTTCTGCAGGTGCAAGCTTGGGTGAATTCGACCCTCATGCCGTCGCTGCACTGGGTCCCCCGAAATCCTCCGGGAGTTGTGAGGCTCCTAAGCCTAGTGTGGAGATGGTGGCAACGCCAGAAAGGTCAGAGAGTGGCGTGATGCCCCAGCCCACCAAGGACATGCCAAAGCCAGCAGAGGGTACCCCACAGGGGAAGGAGGTACAACAATTCTCTATGGGTGTGACTTTGCCGATGGTCCCAGCCAGGCTGGTAAAGCGCATAGTGGCTGGGGAATTTGTCGACATTGGCGAGTTGTCGCAGGAGGCCCTACGAGCAGAGTTCAAACGAATATCCGAGGGGGAGGACCAGAAGCCGTCAAGGGAAAGTCTTTCCGCCCAGTGACTGATCGGGATACTTGGGTTAGTGGCTTTGCCCTGTATGCCGGTGTCGTCTGCCACTCCCACCCCGAGAAGGCAGTGGCTCTGTGGGACCACATGGCGGTGGTGATGTCGTGCCAGAATCGTTCTACAAATGGATGGTGGAAGAACTATGACACTTCCCTCAGGCACAGCTACTCATCTATGAAGGAGGCTAACTTTTGCCTCAACCAGTGCCTGTTCACGCAAGCAATGGTGGAGGGGTCCGAGATGGTCCGGCGGCCATCCCCGGTGCCTATGCAGACGGGTCCAGTCAGGGCCAAAAGAAAAAGGGTGCAGGCCTGCTTCGCCTGGAATGATGGCAGACCATGTAAATCCCACCCTTGTCGCTTTGCACACTGCTGTGCCAGATGTGGGGGGGAGCATGCGAGAAGATTCTGCTCCATGGGTGCTGACTTGCCTACTGGGGAGGAACCCCGCCCCCTGAACCTGAACTAACCCATGCTAATCACTTGGATCATGTTCATGACAACGATATTATATGATTAATTGGTCATGACCAGTTTGCTCATGATAAAACTTTGGAATTGAAAAGTGTATGCTGTATTAATCAATTAATAAGGGGGGGAGGGAGAAGAAAAGGGGGGATTGGGTAGGAGAGTAGCAGGCAGCAGTAGCTCGGCTGGGGATGATCGTAGGAGTTAGCTATGCACGTGTGTGTGTGTGTTATAGGGATGAAGGATGTCAATAAAAATCGCCCAGTTAGGGATGTCCTGGAAACTAGGCGTATCCCTGAGTGGGACCACATAGTCATTCCAATGAGAGCGGATGAATGGGACAGATTGTTATCGGAACACCCTCACAGAAGGTACATACCACACCTACTTGGTAAAGGGGCTCAGGGAGGGTTTCCGGATTGGGTTCAGCTATGAGTCCTCGAGGTGTCTGGGGGCGGGGTCTAACATGAAGTCTGCATTGGAAAGACCTGCTGTGATAGACCAGTTTGTCTCAGCGGAGTTGGCAGCAAAAAGGATTTTGGGACTAGTGGAGCCTGACATTGCCAGTCTCATCAACGTTAATCGGTTTGGGCTTGTGCCAAAGGGCCATGTACCTGATAAGTGGAGGCTAATAGTTGACCTCTCCTTCCCCCAGGGAGGCAGTGTTAATGACGGAGTCAACTCTGAGTTATGTAGCCTACACTATGTGTCCGTAGATACGGCTAGCCGGAGAGTGTTGGAGATAGGTATGGGGGCAGCACTGGCAAAATTTGACGTGTCAGGGGCCTTTAGAACTGTCCCGGTGCACCCTGATGATCGCCGCCTGCTGGGTATGCGTTGGAAGGGTAAGACATATGTGGATAAGGTGTTACCTTTGGGCTTCGCTCAGCACCAAAACTGTAAATTCCATTGCGGATGGTCTGCTATGGATTCTTGTCAATGTGGATGATGTCGATGGTATACATTATTTGGACGATTTCCTCTTGTTTGGGCCTCCTGATCCAGCTCAATGTGGGGCCTCACTACACCGGGCCCTCATCCGTTGCGAGTTTCTGGGCGTTCCAGTGGCACCAACTAAGACAGAGGGTCCTAGCACAGCGCTGACTTTTCTTAGTATCCAAAAGGATACAGTCTCAAAGACCCTGAGTCTTCCAGGTGAGAAATTGAGCTGGCTGATGGACATGATTCAAAAGTGGAGCACAAAATCCTCGTGTACCAAGAGGGAACTATTATCCATCATTGGCTGTCTGCAGCACGCCTGTTGTGTCATCAAGCCGGGTCGCCCATTTCTACGTCGAATGATCGATCTCTCTAAGGGAGTTCGGGCCCTGCACCACAGGGTACGGCTGAATGCGGGCTTCCGTTCAAATCTTAAGTGGTGGGGCTGCTTCCTGCCCCTGTGGAATGGGCACTGCCCAATGATCAGTGTGGTGAAGCAGGTGCCCCAGGCTGTTCTCACCTCCGATGCGTCGGGTTCTTGGGGATGCGGGGCCTTCACATCATCCGGGAAATGGTTTCAGCTGAGGTTCCCAGAAAGCTGGAGCGACGTGCACATCACTGCGAAGGAGCTACTGCCCATTGTCCTTGCTGCAGCATTGTGGGGGCATATCTGGAGGGGTACGACAATGTGTTGCAAATGCGACAATGCGGCAGTGGTAGCCATTGTTAATTCAGGGCGGAGCAAGATGGACAGGGCAATGCACCTAATGCGATGCTTGTCCTTCTTCCTTGCTCGGTGGAACATGTCCTTTGTGTGCGAACACATCCCAGGTGTGGACAATGGGGCTACTGATGCTCTTTCACGAGACTCCCTTTCCATGTTTCAGAGCCTGATTCCAGAGGCAGCGAGAAAACCCACCCCCATTCACGAGGGCCTGCTCCAATGCCTGGTAGAAGGGACTCCGGATTGGACGAAGGTGGACTGGATAGCGATGTTCAGAAATATTACATGATGGGACTTGCTGAGTCCACCCAAAAACTCTATGTATGTGGGATGAGGAAATATTTGAAGGTATGTTCTGCTGCAAAACTCACCCCGGTGCCAGCATCGGAAGATACCCTCTGCCATTTTGCTGCTACCCTTGCCACCGAAGGCCTTCGTCATCGTACCATTAAATCGTACATGGCAGGCATCTGCCACTGGCATATTTCGGACGGTCGCGGGGATCCATTCGCCGTGGGGCTGCATAGACTGCACTACGTCATGAGGGGTGTGAAGCGAGCCGAAGGTATAGTGGGTGTTGCCAAGCATGAGCGTAGGCCTATAACTCCAGACCTGTTGCTAAAAATTAAATCCGTCTGGAACCCCAAAGCAGATGATGCAGATGTTGTGATGCTCTGGGCAGCGTGCTGCCTAGGGTTGAGAAGTTGACGGTGCCAAAACGACGAGGCCTACGAGGCTTCCACCCATCTGTCTTGGGGCGATATCTCTGTGGATAACCCATCTGCCCCAACGTGCATGGAGGTACGACTGAAGTACGAGGTGAGTTAGGGTGTGCAGTAAATAGTGAACTGCATGCAATAGAAGCCAGTCAGCATCGAGAAGACGATAACCAGCTGCCCACCCACCCACACCAGGTGGGGGAGTATTTTGTGGTATGTTTGTTTGTTTGTTTTCTTTTATTTCACCTCCGGTAGACAGTGCCTCACTGGCCTACCGTGAAAACGTGGTTGCCGGGATTAAAGGGGCTTGCCCCTCCCATTAAGCCCCAGTCAGCCTTGGTTGATTGGGGGTGGGGTTTCCGGCCGCCACATATGCCAACCAACTCAGCCTAGCGCTGCGGATCAGAGGGAGGGGACCACCATCATGATGTGAAGGTACAGTACTAGTAGGATGGGTTAGTAAGTGGGTAGGTTGCTGCTGGCGTATTTGACGCTGGCAGGGTACTTACATGGGTCATGAAGGGGCTGGTGCCGAGGGATTAACTAATTTAAAAAAATAAAATTAAAAAAAATAAAATGTGGAAAAATTAAGCAAATACATGTATAGTTAAAATATATTTATAAGTTAGTTGCTAAGTGCGAGAACAAGAAAGTTTCTTTGCAAAATAAAACCATCACTATTGTTTTACAGGCCACATTTTGACCACGCCTCCTTTTCTCATAAGTCTGAATATTATCCTCCGTAGCCTTAATGCTACACCGAAAGCAAACAAACAAACAAAAAAAAACAACAACTAATGTTGTGCATGTTTGTTCAAAGGACTAAAATAATGAAAGCACAAAGTCCCTACTATGTAAATTGACACTCCTTTACCAGATTAGAAAGATAACTCCATCATTGTGTCTCACAGGCTATGAACCTGCCCTACTATACCTGAGAAGTACACCTGCCCTACTATACCTGCACCTGCCCTACTATACCTGAGAAGTGCACCTGCCCTACTATACCTGAGAGGTGATGTCATGTTTGATGAAGTGCTCCAGTAGAGTTGGATCATGATGTGCCAGACAGTTCTCCACGATAGCCAACACATTGAAGGGAGGGTTTGGGAAATACTCATACCACTCTCCACACCAGTTCACTAGATACACATGAACACACATGCACAACATATGCACACACTATAACTATAGCTAATGTGTATAGTATTTGCTGAAGAATGAAATATTTCCCTAGGCAACTTAAAAAAAAAATGTTACAAATAATTAACTTTAACTATCAAAACTAGGACATTGTGGGTGTGACAGTAACTCACACAGTAGTGTAGCAAGGAGTTCAAAGGTGACCAGCTGGTTGTTCTGGAACATCTTGACAAAGGGGAACACAAGACCTGGTAAATATTCAGTTTCTCCGAATATGGCAGTCCAGTGTGCCAGAGCCGAGAGTGAACGCTGCATCACGCGCAGGAGTTTCCTGCTCTTGAGGGGACACGTCTGGTGGAGGGTCAGGTAGGCAGGATGAGTGCCACGATCCAACAGAGCACTGTAGGAGGCGTGGTTCTCGGGCAATTGCAGCAGAGTACGCCAGATGAACATCCTGCATATTAAAAAATAAATAAATAAATTAATTAAAAAGTAGTATGCTGGTGCATGAATGGTGAGCAAGCCAGCTTATGCATAATCAAAAGGACAACTAATCTGTTCTAATGATTGTTCTTTACCACTGCAATAGATCTGTACCAATTAATTTTCTTGTTAAAAACAAAGAATTAGTTATACATGACAAAAACAACAACAAAAAAATACAGCTACACATGTTTTAAAATCAATTTACCTGCAGTTAATGTTCTAGCTCCTATCCACCAAGTTAAGGCGGAATTTTTTAGTGGTTTCAAATTAGAAACACAGCCGGTGACAATTAATTTTAGCTTACTGTTACATCCTTAAAATATTCCAAATAATAATACGTAGCTGTAACACAGTTTAATCGTTCTTACTGCTAAGAAAATCTCAACAATTTGATTGTTAGTTAAACTATTAAGAATGAATGCAATATTGGTCAAAAAAATATTTAAATTCAACATTACTACACACTTAGCCCTGACCTGTCCTTGCCACTGACCTGTACTTTGCTGGATACTCCCCAAACCCAGTCAAGATAGACACTAGTTTATCAGCATCCAATCCAGACCTGCCTGTCACAGACTCCTCCACCACCTCCAGCTTCTTGCTGGGATCTAGCAAGGTCACTTTGTCTTTGCGACCAGCTTTCCTTCCCCGATTTCGTCTAGCAGAATGAACACTCAAACCCTTCACCTTGGTTGTCTTCACTTCAGATGATGTACTGCTATCAGACTGCATGCTGATCACCGGAGCTGGAGGCTACATGTGGTAAGGGGTATCACAAGAGGTGACTATCAGGAGGCTACATGTGGGTAAGGGACATCACAAGGTGACTGTCTGGAGGCTACATGTGGTAAGGGACATCACAAGGTGACTGTCTGGAGGCTACATGTGGTAAGGGACACCACAAGGTGATTATCCAGAGGCTACATGTGGTAAGGGACATCACAAGGTGACTGTATGGAGGCTACATGTGGTAAGGGACATCACAAGGAGACTGTCTGGAGGCTACATGTGGTAAGGGACATCACAAGGTGACTGTCTGGAGGCTACATGTGGTAAGGGACATCACAAGGTGACTGTCTGGAGGCTACATGTGGTAAGGGACATCACAAGGTGACTGTCTGGAGGCTACATGTGGTAAGGGACATCACAAGGTGACTGTATGGAGGCTACATGTGGTAAGGGACATCACAAGGTGACTGTCTGGAGGCTACATGTGGTAAGGGACATCACAAGGTGACTGTCTGGAGGCTACATGTGGTAAGGGACATCACAAGTGACTGTATGGAGGCTACATGTGGTAAGGGACATCACAAGGTGACTGTCTGGAGGCTACATGTGGTAAGGGACATCACAAGTGACTGTATGGAGGCTACATGTGGTAAGGGACATCACAAGGTGACTGTCTGGAGGCTACATGTGGTAAGGGACATCACAAGGTGACTGTCTGGAGGCTACATGTGGTAAGGGACATCACAAGGTGACTGTCTGGAGGCTACATGTGGTAAGGGACATCACAAGGTGACTGTCTGGAGGCTACATGTGGTAAGGGACATCACAAGGTGACTGTCTGGAGGCTACATGTGGTAAGGGACATCACAAGGTGACTGTCTGGAGGCTACATGTGGTAAGGGACATCACAAGTGACTGTATGGAGGCTACATGTGGTAAGGGACATCACAAGGTGACTGTCTGGAGGCTACATGTGGTAAGGGACATCACAAAGTGACTGTATGGAGGCTACATGTGGTAAGGGACATCACAAGGTGACTGTATGGAGGCTACATGTGGTAAGGGACATCACAAGGTGACTGTCTGGAGGCTACATGTGGTAAGGGACATCACAAGGTGACTGTCTGGAGGCTACATGTGGTAAGGGACATCACAAGGTGACTGTCTGGAGGCTACATGTGGTAAGGGACATCACAAAGTGTCAAAATAAAAAAATAAAACTCCTACCGCCTCCCCCCTCCCTTTTCCCTCTCCCAGGTCCCTCCAATTCTCTGACCTGGTGGAGGCAGCCAAACAAAGTGTTGACGTCATACAGGAGGATGTGTCCAGACTCTGACACTGCAAGCAGAGATTTGCCTAGAGGACACACCTCCACATTACACAGTCTCTGCACACACACACACATACGCATCAACCACATCATTAAACAAGATATTATCCACTCGTTTTGCTGCAGTTGCTATACCTAACGTCTTACCTGCTCTGATGAGCCAATCTGGAAGAGTTGCTTGCAAGAGTGGACATTGATGCATCTCATGACTCCATCCTGAGACAACACACCCAGACACTGCACCAACAACACACAAACACAAAGATAATGGTATTGATGACCCTATTAGGTCTAGGAGGGAGAATGGCTGAAGATATTAGCTCGTAAAATCAAGTAGCAAACAGTTGCCCAACTTAGTGGGTGACTGGGTATAGGTCAGAGTGCTAATCTATTGGTAAGCATATATGCTTGAGCTCCACCCACCTCAATGATTCGGCCCCACTCACCTCACTGGAACCACCTCAACAATTCAGCCCCACCCACCTTACTGGAACCACCAGTAATTCAGCCCCACCCACTTCACTGAAACTACCTCAATAATTCAGCCCCACCCACCTCAGTGACTCAGCCCCATCCACCTCACTGAAAACCACCCCAGTGACTCAGCCCCACCCACCTCACTGAAAAACTTCAGTGATTCAGCCCCACCATCATTACTGACAACCACCTCAGTGACTCCGCCCCACCCACCTCACTGAAACTACCTCAATGATCCAGCCCCACCCACCTCACTGAAAAAACCTCAGTGATTCAGCCCCACCCACATTACTGATAACCACCTCGGTGACTCAGCCCCACCCACCTCACTGAAACCACCTCAATGATCCAGCCCACCCACCTCAGTGACTCAGCCCCACCCACCTCACTGAACCACCTCAATGATCCAGCCCCACCCACCTCAGTGATTCAGCCTCACCTACCTCACTGGAACCTCCATCAAAACTGCCTGGCACGAACATGAGCTGCTTGACCATCCTGACTTTAGGAGGCAGCTGTATGATGCGAAGCATCTGACGATTCTCCAATTTCCAAACATGCAAGTAGTTTGACCTCCCACCAGCCACCAGGAGCTGACCATCCTGGGGCACAGCAAAGGAGCGATAGTGAGGGGTGGGGCCAAAGGGAGGCGGGATTTGGTACTTGTAGTCTAGAGTGGAGGCGTCCCAAGCGTGAACTGAGTCATCCTTGAAGCAAGAGATGATGATGTTAGTCAGGGGGACAAAGAACACCTACACACACATATACATACATATCATCCACACATGAACACACATAAATACATATCATGCAACCACCCACACACAGACTATGTGTATATATATATATATATACACATATAACTATTGATGTGCTTGAGCACAAATGGCGAGCGAGCCTAAAGACTATACTATTTTTATATGAATGATTTTGACTTCTAACACTGAAGCTACTGAATATAAGGTCGAGTTTTTAAATTACGCATACACTGTAAAGGGATTTCAGTACCATAGTAACAACTCGCTGCAACTGTTTGAATTGAAGGAAAACAACAACAATAAAACAATACACGCTATTTAAATGTTTTCTTTGTGATATTCTTTAGCTAAATAGTGGCTGTAAAGCACAATGCTTTGACACAACTGGACACACCTACACAAGACTTACCTTCGCGGTTAGTCTAGTGGACAATGCATTTTCAAGTAAATACTGTTGCGTATGGCTTATAACCCTGCCAAAGAGCGTATTGACTTACCACTGCCTAACTCGAATAGAAATGGAAGTCCCGTAAGTTTTCACGTTTTAACTGCACCCGTAAAAGAATTCAAAACGGTAAACAATTCAATTTCTAGGGTGATACGGGTACTGATCGATAAAAGGAGGATTCTGTTTAGTGAAGTTTGGGACGGGGTCGATCACCGAACTAACACAAAAACGCGAGGGTCAAAGTACAAAAATGCCTTACGTATGTCCAAACATATTATATAAACAAACAAACATCCCCGATTTTCAATTGTGTTACCCCTGTAAGTGTCTCGCTCGCTACGCTCGCTCGCCAATAACTATTGATGTGCTTGAGCACAAATGGCGAGCGAGCCTAAAGACTATACTATTTTATATGAATGATTTTGACTTCTAACACTGAAGCTACTGAAAATAAGGTCCACCGAACTAACACAAAAACGCGAGGGTCAAAGTACAAAAATGCCTTGTGTACGTCCAAACATATAAACAAATATCCCCGATTTTCAATTGAGTTACCCCTGATAGTGTCTCGCTCGCTCACGAATTATGCTAAACTCACATTACTGACTAGTGGAGTACGAAAAGGGTCACGCAATCTAACCAGGAGATTTCTCACATAAACTATTGTACACCACAAAACACATGTCCTCTAAGACTCCCCCCGAGTGTCAGGATAAGCAGTTGTGTAAGATCTACACAGAATTAGAAAGATCCCAAGCTTAAAATAGTGGTGTATGCATGTATGTATGTATGTATGTATGTATGTATGTATGCATGGGTGACTGTGTGACGTAGTGGTTGCATCCTTGGCTCAGGGCCTGAGGTCCCTTCAAGCCCCACTCCTTTTCTCATGCAACAGCAATGGTCCAGGTGGGACGTTGGGTGCCCACACCACTTGCTGTGAGGAAAGGCCTGTTTTCCTGCGAGTTCCTAGCCTGGCTCCAGGAGCTTTGCTTGCACGGCTCACAGTGCCTGCTTAGTGCACAGGCATCCTGGCTCTGCCAGGTGAGCATAACCGTTAGCAGTAGCAAGAGAAATTGCAATTTGCATGTATGATATTTCAGGGGTTGTGTTCACTAAACTATGAAACAATTGATTGATAGCATATTTAGACTTTAACTTTATTCTAAACCTTTACTCTCTCTATTCACCACATCCTCCCACTCTATTGGCTGGTAGCACTCACATCCTGTATTCCCACTTCCTGTCCTCCATTCAGAGTTTTATGTCTCTCCAAAGTTTCCAGGTTCCAGAGCACGCAGTCTCTGGAGGAGACGGCCAGTACCAGCTGACCTGAACTGTGCAGAGAGAGAGAACTCACTGATGCATCATGGCTGCCCAAACAAGCCACCTCCTCCCCTCTATCTACACACATGTGTAATAGTAATATTATCTACAACATGAACAAGCCATACATGAAATAGCAAAAAGTGGGGAGTGCGCGCACACACACACACGCACATCTGTATGGAACACCATCTCATGGTATTCTACTGCAAGTACCTCACCAACTAGTAACTCTTAATCAGTATGGGATGTACTGGGTAGAACAATTATCAATTTATGTCTCGAGCCAAGGATACAAACTTAAACAGGAAAAAAATGGGTGTGGTTAATAAGCTGGGGTCAAGCTTCAGCGGGCCTATTGGATTGAAAAGGAGCCTGGTGCAGAAATTAAAAAATGCTTCCAGTGTTGGTAAAGGTACTTCCTTGTGCAAGGTGACTGGGTGTGCTTACCTATATCTATACATCTGATGGTGTAGTCTGACAGAGCAAACAGAACTTCTGCCGGGCGACTGATGCAGCAGATGAGAGCAGTACATGCATGACCACAGCGTGATACCACCCTGAATCTACACACACACACACACACACACACGACACAAACGTGGTTGGTGCATTTACAGCAGACACTACGCTGCGTTCTCCTCTACTCACACTGAACATCACATGCGCGTCAATATTGGGTAAACTTATAATCATCATCATCATAATAATAATGATCGACAACACCACTATAATTTTTTTTGTTTATCGAAAAGGGAGGGAGGATTTAAAGCGTGATGATGATCCGTACTATTAGTAGAAAAATAGAACTATTCACATGCATCATTTGACCCAACATTGATCAAGTCTTGAAATGTATTCCATCTCTCTCTCTCTCTCTCTCTCTTCCCCATTTTCCTTCATTTAGTTTATTTGCATTTATGCATATAGCTATGTTGGTAATTATAATAATAGCAAATTTTTCTCTTTCTAATTATAACTTAACCCTACGCTTCAACTTCTTGCTGAAGTTCCTCCCCAGGGGTCAACTGAGGCCGAACTCTCCATGGTGATATAATAGCACAATGTAAACAGCAAGGGCACGCTTACTGTTTATTATATCCTGGAGGGTGATTTGCACACAGCATGGACAGCCAGCATCCTGGAAGCTCTAAACCTATGTCTCTGTTAAACTTGTTGTTGTCAGGTGTCACATGTATGTGTAGAGCTTCCTTGATCTTCAACTCATGATTCTTACTTTAAGTTATAATTAACAATATTGGCTGTTGGAAAGAGAAAAAATTTGCTATTATTTTCAGCCGAGAATGACTGAATCATGTTAGTAATTGTGGTGCTATTTCCCTGACCTTGCATTAATGGAACTATATTAACCAGCATGTATCATTAGGCTCACCTATTCTTAGTCAGGTTGAAGTGGTAAAGGTTTCCAAGATGGTCACCTGCAACAAACCAGTTGCCATGGATACCAAAAGCAACTTTGGAAAATAGCAATCTTTTTCCCTGAGTTGTGACGCCATCTTTGATGTTGCTCACGTCCAAGACAAGGCTAAAATTGTCAGTAAACAAAATCCGTTCAATATTTGCAAGGAAACGACAAGGAGTAGGCTCTATTTAGAACACTTGCCCGTCTTTAACATTCGGAGCGGGTTTCTTCGCCCATATGCTGCCCGACTCTTTCCCACATAGTTCAACTTTATTAAGTGCCATAAACAAGCTGCACAACACTCAGTTTTATTGAGCTGCGAGAGTTTGGCTCAAGAATAAAAGTAATTGAAAGTTTGAATTTAGCGCCAATTCGTAATCTATTAAACAGGAAAAAAAATTGAAACGAAAAATGGCTCTTCTTTTTTTAGCAGGAGGATTGCCGAAGAAATAAGTTTCTGTCCTTAGTATTACAAATGGATTCTGAACAAGGCTTTACTCCAGCCTTACTGGATAACAAGCTGAAAGAATTAACAAGTTCCATGCACAGTATTCAAGGTACTTCTCAATGGTTAATTCGTAATAGAAAGCAGGCCAAACTTATCGTTAAAGTATGGTATAGAGAGATGCAAAAAGGTGAGTTTAAGCTACTCTGAGTGCTTAAAAGTTTCAGCTTATAATTTTTTAGCTGATTCCAAGCACAAGTTAACTTTAATGTACTTGGCCAATGATGTCATTCAAATGAGCAAGAAAAAAGGACCAGAATTTAAATTAGAGTTCTTGAAAGTGTTGCCAAGATGCTTTCAAATGGTGTCACGAGATCCTGATGGCAGCTTGTTGAAATCAGTTGAACGCATAGTCAATGTGTGGGAGGAGAGGAAAGTGCTGGATGGCGAAGTCATTATTCGCCTGAAGTCTCTTCTGGGTAAGACGATGGCTAGACGAGATTAATTGCAAGTGTTTTTGTTTTTTTGAGTGGCTGTATAAAGAATATTGAAGGTGCATATATACACTATGTATTCGCTAGTGGTTCAAGTTTTTATATTAATGAAATCATCTATAATGTGGCTAAGAACATAATTATATATATAATAATTATTATATTAAATTTAATATATGAAGAAGGATGTGCATGCATTGTCTATATACAAGTCTGTTGTCATTTTACAACTTCATTGACACACTTTAGTGTGTTGTACTTTAAGTGTTTATTGTTGTGATGATACTGTACCAATAGTTGCCAGCACTCTGAAGCCTCATCGAAGAAGTAAGAGTGAGTCAGATGCAAAGCGCAAGACCAGCTCTGCCTCTTCAGGCCCCGACACCAAGAAGATGAGACTGGAGAGAAGAAGGTCAAGTGAAGAAGATCCACCGAATGACAGGAAGCCTCCAGAGGTTGGATGTAGAATCTATAGAGGGGGGAGGGGTTAAATAATATAATGGGGAAAAAATGAGATCTCATAAGGTGCACACAACAAAGCCCTCACTCTGGCACGTGTTATGAGCAGATCCATTATTATATATATCATTGGCCTAATATATTACAATTTTGTGTTAATTTCGCATTAGAATCACTTCAGTTTGTTAGTAATGCATTAAGACTTTGTCACATGGTTTCCATGGATATTTGGATAATTGTGTGTAGCGAGAATCCTTATTTGTATGTGACAACAGACTGAGGAGCTATTACAGAGATTGAAAGGTGTCCATGGAGACGCCTCAGCAATGAGGGACATGAAGACGAGGACACAAATTGCCAATCTCCCCGAGATTATGCACAATGCCTCTATGCTCTCTGAGGTTAAAGGTCAGAGTTATGTGGTTGGTTGTTCTATTTAATTCCATATTCAGTCATTCAGCTGGTTAGACTATTATAATCATAATCATCATTACTTTTTCTCGTTTAGACAAAGATTCTGCGGTGTCTCTGTCCAAGCACATAGATGAAGCATTGGTATTGCTGGAAGACTATAACAAACGTCTGCAGACAGAGCTGAAAGAAAGAGGAGAAATTCAAGAGCTGTTGGATGCCTACGTTTGGAAGCAACTCTGTCTCATGCGTTCAGCCAAGAAGAAGTTGAAGGAATATCAGACAAAGATGGAGAAAATGAGCTCTGTCAAAGATGAACTCAAGTCTCACCTAGCAAGTTTGCCTGATTTCACCTTGCAAGGGCCTGAGACTGGTTCCCTGGCTCCACTTCCAGCTGTTGGAGATCTTTTCAGCTGAAAGCAATCATCAATGGTTTTGTTTTTCTTGACTGTTGAAAGTTCATTGTTGTTGTTGTTTTTTGTTCTACTATCTCATTGCAGTGAGTCATCATATCTATGGTATTGTGTGTAATTGAGTTCTCTTCAGCTCTCTAAGATAGCTATATCCCACGCTTGCATTTATACTACTATCATTAAATACAACAACATATAAATTATTGAGTCACTGGCTAGAGCAAAGAAAACCAGTACAGCTTGACCTGCTGATGTCTAAAAAATAGTTTTCATTTTGGGACGTCATAAAGTTAGCTAATTCCTAACGACACGTATTTGGTTTGTTTATTTTGAGTATAGCTATGACTGAATTTGTTTCCATAAATAATATGGAATGCATTGTACTATTGTAAGCCCTCACACGTCGTATAACCTCTGCAGGTTGTGGTGTACACACTGCAGCATCCCAATAGATACTGCATATTTGCTCTTCTTTTAAGTTTCTTGCCCTATAACCATCAGATAGACAAACTCGCTCCAGTGGCTTAAAGGTATATCACACTGAATTTCAAGGCGCAAAGTTTTGTCTCCAGTTTTAGCTTTGAACTTAGTGGGCCATGTTGGGCTTATGGGCCTCATTATGGTTCTTCCACATTATGAATTTCCTGCAGCTTCTCCAAAAATGGGCGAACAGAATGTACACCTTGAAAATTCTAGTATGAATAAAATATAATTATACCATGGTTCGTTCAAACCGTCCAATCAGATTTCTCAATTCGGGGTGAATAAATCACTTATACACCGCCTAGGAGGTGAATATTTTTTGCCCGTGGCCTAGAATTACGATCTGTAGCTAAGCGAAGCGGCGACCAATGAGGCTACAGAAAAAAAGGTTGTTATGCGTTTCTTATAGCCTAGAGCCATGGTACAAGTCGGTTGCACCGCTCGGTGCGCGGTCGGTACGGGATTTACACTATCCTCGGGCCTTCGGCCCTCGGTTGTGTAAATCCCATACCGACCTCCACCTCGTGATGTAACCTATACTTAATTTGCTACCCCACCACTATGAAACTAGTCTGCGTAGCCAGACCCTTTACCGTAACTTCCTTCCCCGCGTAGCGGTTAGGGTTGGTAAAGGGTCTAGCTACGCGAGACACTACTATGAAACTAGATCCCTAGCTGTACTTTTGTAAACACAGGTCGCGATGAATACAAAATAGGTAGAGATCGTTACATACACAAGGTTGCATAAGAATCTCCCGTCACAGTATTTGTTTTGTACTGTTTAATCATGGATGACACTGACAGTTTTGTATTGGTTGCACAAATTTCTTTTGAATTGTCCAACTCTTTTTATTCTAAGGTTTTGTCGTTTTCTTCGGTACCCTCGACGGTGGTAGAAATTAAATCTCGAATAGAAGAGGTGTGTTCAAAAGCTGACTTACAACGGAGCTTGCGTGGCAGATAGCTGCACCACCGAGTCACTCTATTTAAGAGAAGGCGACGTTGTTCAAGTGCTTTGTCCCAACAAAGGAACAGTAGAAGATGTTAAAAGTGTAGTGAAATGGCTGGGTGTGGGTGTTCAAGCCCTGGAAGGCCTTCACCAAAACCGAACTACTCCACTGTCACCAGAATCCAAAGGAACAATGCGAATATGAGTTCATATTTAGTGAGGCAGACTCTGTTTAGCTGGTCTGACCCTTCCCAGCAGCTTGTGAATTGCTATCACTTTGACTACCTGGGTGGGATTCAACTGTTAGTGAAGTTTCACGAATTATCAGTGAAGAATCGTCAAATTAATAGGAATCACAGTCGTTATCTAGAGTTTGTGTGTTGCCAAGTAATTTGTAAATTTGGTGTAAACAATGAATTGTGTAAGCGTATGACGGAGAGTGGTGGATTGCAGAGTTGCATTGGAACATTTCTAATGAATGGGTTACTCAAAATCCAAGACAAATATGATATTAGTGTCGCCTAGAAGCAATATACAAGTAAGCTCATGATTAGTGCTCGGTAGACAGTAACAGAAGCTACTGCCATAATAAAAACCATTTGTTTTTGTTGTTGGTTGCTGTTTTTGAAGCCTATAGCTAACAATATAATTTATAGGCACTAGAAACTGAATTTCATGTTAACTAACTATAGCTACTTGTGGCAGTGTGCTAGCTAGCTACTTATAAGTATCTTCATTGTAATTATTGACCAATTGTATTGTCCTAGGAGTAGGGGTTAGTGGATTATGCTGGCATAATTTTGAGCATAATAAGTTATTTCATCAATACTAGCATATGCTAGCATAATTATTGTAATTGTGAGCATAATAAGGTAAAAAACAACAAAAACATAATTTATTAGTTTTTATTGTTACTGTAACAGTGTCAAGGTTACGTAGTCTTCCAGAAGCTGGCTTTGACTTATTCCACGCTTGTATCAATGCATGCTATAGTAACAAAGTATTACTTTATCCCCTTATTCAAGTGTTTTTTGTTTTTTGTTTTTGTTTTTTTTAAGTCTTCATTTCACTTTTGTTTACAGTATTGCAGATTCTCCAAATCTGGATGATAAATATTTAGAATTAATCCAAGACAGCAAGGTTTTGAACCAGGTATTGGCCTTAGCAAGATCATCCTTGCATCCTAATAGCACAAGATCATCCTTTCATCCCTAATAGCACGCTTCTATGCTGTGTCAGCTTCCTGGTGTGCATCACACGAAGTTTTGTGTCCACCAAAATTATACTGACACATAGTGTAATTGAAGACATCATTGACATTTGCTTCCAATGTAAAGAAAAACAGAGTAATGGAGACGAATCACTTGTTATGACTTTAGAGTAAGTGGTAATTTGCGACTAAGTAAGCTAAGAACTAAGAAATTTTTTTTATAAAGTTTATTAGCTATGACTAATGTGGCTTATAGCAAATGGGATAGCTAATGATTTCAATGACCATTTACGTGTAGCTTGGGACAGATCTTGAACTTTTGTATGTAATTTATCATACGACGTACTGAAATACAGCAATATTTCTATTCAGCATGCAGTTAGCTACTAATTAATACTAATCAAGCAGCTATGCTTGCACCATCAAAATGCTAAAACACTTGGACTTCACCATACTGCCCAGCATATAGGCTTAAAAATTAACTAAAGATGATCAGTTCATACTTCCAAGCCTTATTAATAATTAAATTAATGAATTTGTAGCTTATAGTGATTTCTTTCTCTCTTCCATAGGACATTACTTGATGTAAATGAATGTAAGTGTGTTTAGTTTGTGGCCAATGGCTTGCTGACCATTTGTGCTATGTTAGCTTCTCATATACCTGCTTAGCATTGAATTTTGCTTCCAATTAATAAATGACCCAAATTTTATAAACATGCATAAGTCTGAACATGTGTAGCTATTTTTTTTATAACCTTTGGTTGTTGCTATAAAGTTTGGTATTAAGATTTTTAAATAAGTGATTCATATTGTATATAATACAGAAGCTAGAGAGATAAGTAGATTTGAGGGTGTTTAAAGAAGAAAAAAGTATTCAAGAAGTTAGCTGGCATTGCTAGCTAACAAAATCTTCTCCCCTAGGTACAGAGGGGTAGTTGGGTGAGTTGGGAGTGAAGGGTAGACTAGCCTGGCTCAATGTGTTGGCTGCTGTGTCAGCTAGCTGCCAAGACTGAACACCTGAACAAAAGCTGACTAGCTGCCTCTAAATGTGGTGGTTGTTCATTAAAGATTCTTGGAGAAGTAGCTATTTCTTCCCTAATAAAGTTTCATGTGTTTGGCCATAAACTTGCTGTTAGGTGGATGTGCATCACCCTCTGATTTTAATGTTCTACATTAATAATGATATTATATCTTTCAGGGTCTACACAGGTGTTGTACTAGCTCATGTGGTGTTCAGCTCTAGACACGATTTGGTGGGCTTCCCAGATACATTACTGGAGAGAATGGCAGATTCAATGAAGCGAGCAATTGAAGTTGATGCAAAGAAAGTCCAGCAGTATGAAGAGAGCGATGGAATTGTATTGGGGACGTTCCTGCATGGTGTTCACTGCTTGTATGAGCCCCTATGCACAGATTTTAGTCCTAATTGTGCAAATTCTTCTCAAGTACAATTAGTGCACACCTTATACGAACTTGGCACAAATGTCTTACTACATTATATGCTCATTTCTTCAGGACGAAACGAACACTTCCAAGTTATCGTGGATGAAGGCATTTATGACTATGTAACTCTACTTCCCTGGGTATTGCCTCCAGTCTTTCAAGAGAAGACACTATGTGTATGCAAAGAGCTGAGTAAGTTTCAACCTACCCACCCAGCACCTCTGGTCACAGTGGCTAAAGCATATTTTGCAAAGTATTTTTGTGGTCTTCATGAAGTAATGAATGCTGATTTGATTTCTGATTTGTTGTAATAATTTTCAATTTTATAGAATATTGTTTGTTTTGTGATCAGCAATTGATAAAAGTAAATATGGTAGCAAACCATAAAGTGATGACTTCAAAGGTCTTAAATGGAACATGCAAATTAATTAATTACTTAGTAATGGTGGTTTAATGCGTATCCAGATTTGGGCTAGCCAGAAGTAGTGGTAACCTATTTACTTCAAAAGTTTGCTGTGTTTTTTGTTGTAGTTTTTTGTTTCCAAAGTAATTATGTCTCCATGTAGGGGTTATATTATGCTATAAACTTCTAGCCCTCCCTAGAAACATAAAAATGTTTGCCTAAGTGTTAAAGATGCTATTATATAACTTACTTGTAATAAAAAGTTAAGACAGGACTGATCTAATAATTTCATTTATAAAAAAGAAGCACTATTTAATACTGCATTTCATTATTTTACAAGGCTATTAGCATTCATGTTTCCTTACAACATTTACTTTTTGTGATCATCCAATAATGATTCTCTGAATTTAGTGAGAGAGAGTTTCGAATATTATTAAGCCCTATGAGTGTTCCATTTGAGTCAGGCATTGACGTCTCTCCCCATCTCACTACTTCATAAAATGGCCACAGTAATGAAGGAAGCCAGTAAAGTGGACCCAGAGCCCAGAGAGAGTGCAAGTCTATGAAACAAGGAGGCATATTGTCTGGAGGACATTTTCATATTGTGTGGAATGTTTGTATGAGCCACCATATGGAGTAACTACAGATAAGGAGGATTTGATGATGACAAAGTTGTGAGTCCATGCAAATGAATGCAATACTAGCAAGCTACATCTGTTAATTAGTCTGTCAATGTTTCATGCAAGATTTTTAACTCTTACCTTAGATTTTACCCGGCAGCTTTTTTCAGTAGCTATCCCTAGTCTTTTTACTTGCAAAAACTACAGCTTTTTATGACCAAAACATCAGCTAGAAACCATTCACTTGCCAGTTACAGACAGTAGTATTGTGGTATATAAAGACTTACATTGTATACATGTATGGTGTGCAAAATATACTATAGGCAGCTAGTTCTGTGGAGTAGCTAAATTATATATTATATATATATATATATATATATATATATATATATATATAGTACTTATTGCATGTGTGATATAGCAAAATATTCAAGGGAGCACGCTAATTTATTTTCGAGAGCCTGAGAGTGAAATATCTAGCCATATGTCGCTAATGGAAGATTTCAAACTTGTACTGGACATTTCTTTTAATTCTTCAAAGTCCTCTTGTATAGAAGTTTTGAGATTTCCTTCCACACCGGCAACGTCAATAGAGATCATGACTCAAATAGAAGAACTACATTCCATCCCAACCTGCTTCAAACAATTTCTTACCAAGGTAGCTAGTGAAATAGAAGATGTGTTTTTGGATTCTGATTTTAATTATTTAAGAAGCGGAGATTTATTTTACTTAACATGTCCAAGTCAGGGTCATGTTAAGGATCTGTACAGTGGCTACAAGATTGTGTTGATATATTCAAAAAATTTCAGCAGAATGATGACAATATTAATGGTGGAAGAGAATGGCATACCCTACAAGATGAAACAAAAAGCATTTTAGAGAATGATGAAGCTTTAAAATTACTTAGCAAAAACCTGTGGCTTACTCCCTATATAGGGAAGTTAAATTAAAACATTTTGACAGCCTAGGAGGAGTCCAACTTCCGGTCAAATTGCATGTATTGACTCTCCAGTATCATTCCTAACAGCATTCATGCCTCAGCTTTAAAGATTATCTTCTAAACATGGAGTATTTGTGTTGCTTGAGTATTAGCAGACTAGGCGGGAATCTAAGCCAGTTAAGACACATTGCTGAGGCTGATGAACTTCAAACTTGTCTAGCTACATTTATGACAAAGAAAGCAGACGATCAAAGTTTACACTTGAACTCAGAAACAGCTTGCATCTCAAAGGCTTTAGATGGAATATGCAAGTAGCTAAGTTAATTAATAACATAGTGATAATAGTATCTAGGATTTGTGTCTCTGGAATAGAGGTAGCTTTACTTCAATAGTTTTTTTTTTTGTGTGTGTGTGTGTGGGGGGGGGGGGGGGGGGGGGGGGTTCTCCTGAAATAATGATTATTCCTCCAAATAGGGGCATATGTTATGATATAAGTCTAATTATAAGAAATTATGGACAACCCACTTATGATAGATAATAAGATTAGACAGTTACAAAAATATGCCTTAAATTATTATAGCATTTTATTTTATTTTTTTTATTTTCAGTCTCTGTGAAGGTGGTGATAAGATTAATTTTGCAGAGTAGCATTATTTCACAAGTACTATTAATAGGACTATCACATATGTACTCCTGTTACTCTGTGGTGCAGAGCATTCGTCTTCTAGTAAATTTAACTAGATGTCACAACCTTGTGTTTACTGTCCAATAATCATTAATGCAACCATTAGCTTGTGCTCTGAGTTTAGTGAAGGAGAGCTCTATACTGAGGGAATGGCACAAGTAATGGCTATGAAGTGAGTTCAATTGAACGCTAAAATCTCATTAACTATAGCTGCCAAGATTCTGAAATGAAAATAGGGATATTGTATATTTTGGCTTGACCACACCCATTTTAGACCACACTCATTAGTGAAATCATAACTGTACAGACTCATTGGCTAAGACAAACTAGTAAGAGTATAGAGATTATTTGATGGTAGCAAGAGTTTACACTAAATTTGGACAACTACAGCTCTTCTTGGCTTTTGGTGGCCTTAGGGCATTGACCAACAACATGAAACTAATCTTTTTTAACTCTGGCTACTATTAGCAAACTCCTAGACAAATTAATGCACAACTATAATTATAGCACAAGCTAGCTATATTTGAATGACACTATTCGTTTATGTCCACAATCTCTAAAATTGCTCATTACAGTTTGCTGGATGAGAAATATTTAGTCTCAAGTGTAGTTTGTGCAGCCAAGGTTGGTAAATCAGGACAACTGTTAAAGGTTTCCAATCGGGCGGGACCAGGACAAGAGCTCATAATCATGAGTGCCCCGTTCAATTCGGGACAGTTGGCACCTAGCATGCATGTAAAAGATCAGACTTGTATTTAAATGAATTATGATCAAATCATATCTACTATATTATATTTCTTTTCATCACTTACTATTTCATTACTTATTCACCTATAAATGGAAATACTGAATATACTCATTCATAATCCAATTATATACAGAATATACACAGGAAATGTTTTAGCTCAATTGATGTTCAATTCGAGTCAGGCATTGATGTCTCTCCCCATCTCACTACTTCATAAAATGGCCACAGTAATGAAGGAAGCCAGTGAAGTAGACCCAGAGAGAGTGCGAGACTATGAAGCAAGGCGACATATTGTCTGGAGGTCATTTTCATATTTGATGGAAACAAATGCATAAATTAATTTCCAACGCTATTTCCTATTGTTTGTTCATTTCAATTTTAGCTTTAGCTACCCACTCATTTTGTTATTTAGCTATCTAATTTATATTAAGCCAAATCAATAAAACCAAAGTATATTTTTAATTGTAAAAATATTATCAAACAACAAAAAAATTGTTATAATATTGTTAGCTTTACAGCAAACTGACTGATTACATTCGTCTTGGGTTTTTCTCTAAAAAAGATTTACATACTTCATTAATATCAATGCTAGTTTCATAGTTCATATGTATTAGAGCAAGATAACGCTATCGTTCTTCTGTCTGGGTGCTTCTCAAGTATGAGTTCAGCCTCTTTAAAGCTAATGCAGATCGCTCACAAGAGCATGAACTCAGCGGAATAGTGGTAAATAATTTCAGGAGTGTAAACAAATTTAGAAAACCATGCTCACTGCATTGCTGGAGAACCTCATGTAGTGTATGGGGTCTATTTTGGGATGGGATCAAGAGCCACTTGTGTTTCCATCGATAAAACTCCTCATCCACAATACCTGCATTAGGCAAATCTTCTGAATAAAATTCAACGGCATCTTTTATATCAGAAGGAGAAGATGACTTAGTTATTAATGTAGGTAATAAACCTTGCAAGGAAGCAGCTTGCTTTGCATGCCTGTCAAATAGACAGCTAAGATCGCTGATCAGCTGATCTAAAAAAGGAATAGTTATAGTAGTCTTTCTGGAGAATCACTCTGCTGATTCATGCGATGTTGCTGTCTTTGGCAAATACATGGTACTGTAACAGACACATCAGACCTTGCAGCTAATCGGCAACTATGCTGAAAGATGTGTTCAGAATAATTTTGTATGTCACTCCTCAAATCCTTCAGTTCCTTAATACAATCTTGTACTAGTGCTATACCTGTCACAATATCCTGTTTTTTCCCTTGAAGTTTAACCACAGCCTCTTTCATGTACACTTGTACGTTGCAGGGTAACCAGAGAAAATATGAACTGAAAAGATTCCAAAATCTTTAGATAGCCAAAGAATTCTTTTTATCTTCTGCTGACCACTCATCGTTGAAGCCCCATCATATCCCTGACCTCTCAGGTTGTTTAAAGACAGTCCAAGTTCTTCCAAACAACCAGTAATAGCTTCGTATATTATGTCAATGGCACATACTCTTTCTAACTTTATTAAAGTAACAAAATCTTCACAAATATCATTATTGGCATCAACATAACGCAAACTTATGGCTGGAAACTTCATCAGCTAAAACTGAATTTTTTTTAGCTACCTTTACTTTTTCAACAATACCAGCACGAAGCATATCATAGCCAATGATGTTAATAATATCATTTTGAGTCGTAGGAGAGAGATAAGTAGCATTCCTTAACTTGGGGCTATATAGATGATTGTACAATATCTCATCTGTCTCAGCATAGCTTTTTAACAATGCTAAAAAATTTCCTGGATTTTTTGGTGAGTTATCTTTTCAACATCACCACAGAAAGGTCCTAAGTAAATGACACCACAAACTATTTGTTGAAGAATATGTGTATTCTCAGTCATCTGGCTTTGAACTATTGAATTTGTAGCAACATCAATTCTTTGCTTGGGATTTAGTACTGTACTTCTCAATGTGTCAGCTGCTAGTACAGAATCCAAATGGTATTTCAGTTGTGAATGGTTAGATAAAGTGCTATTGAGCTTTTCCCAGTTATTGAAAGGTTTATTCACAAGAAAGCCTTTATCTTCTCTTTTATCAGTTGTAAGCAGAATAGAACAAGGGCCACACATTATTGCATCTAATTTTAGGCTGTACAGTACCCAAGAATATCGCTCTATCCAACTCGTATTAAAGCGACGATTTTTACCATGAAGCAATGTAGTTGGCAATGTTGAGGGGGGGTAAAACATGATTATAAAGGTAGGAGTATTTTTCATCACTAGAAAGATTTTTTACAACTTGAAGAGAATCTTTTGTAGAAAAAGATGACAAGAAAATGTTCCCAAAATCATAACACGGGTTAGATATTATAGTACCTTCCATTGATGAATTTGGATTGCTAGTAGAAGGTTCAGAAGAGAATGGTGATGATGGAAATATAATCACTGGGTCTAACGGAGGAACTGCAGATTTAATAGCTCCCACTAACTGGAAAACAATACCCACACATTTCTTGGTGGACGTTGTGCCTTGGTTTTTGTGTTGTTCTTTTCTTGCTGAACCATTACGAGCTTATCATCGATACACTAGAGTCAGACCTGTAGACGATTGTTCAGTAGAAGATACGACTGCTCTAGGTTGAATATAAAAAATACCTGCATTTGAACCCTCAGTCTGTAGGGCATGTCAGAGAGACAGTGTTCCTCTGCACTGTTAGTGGTCACTATTGGATTACATGTTAATTCCTCATTCTCGGGTAGAACATCAGCAGGTTTGGTTTCTAGAAACACATTATTGCCAACTATATTTTCCTATAATATATTTTACTAATGTTGGTGGCTGGTTTCTTGAAAAAAAAATCGAATGTCCTTTGAGTCCCTCTTTCTCTTCATCTTGACCTTACAAGAAGTTTAAGCTGACAGCAGTTCCACTGCTTTTAGTTTTCAGTGTAAGCTGCCCAAGTGGTATTGTGGTAAGTGTGACAATTAACACTTATCAAACATATAATATGTGTCAATTGACTTACTATACTGAAAGGATGATGTTTATAGAATTAATGCATTCAGATTGTATGAAATAACCAACTAATGTATAAAAATATGCATTAATAATATTGACTAAGCATGCATCATATTTCAAAAGGGGGGCTCACGTGAGCCCCCGTGAGCCCTACGGGCCTGCATATTGTCTGGAGGTCATTTTCATATTGTGTGGAATGTTTGTATGGGCCACCATATACAGTAACTACAGATGAGGAGGATTTGATGTTGAGGTCAAAGTTGCATTTCCATGCAATGAATACTATGTTACAACATCTGTTAGTCTGTCTTGGAAGGAACCAACATGTCAATGTTTTAGTTGAGGAAAAGTTACAGGACTATGTGGTCTTATTACCTTGGATTCTACCTGGAATCTTTCAAAAAGCACTACATATATGTAGGGAGATGACAAAGCTACTTTCAGTACAGCACCCAGTCTCTTTACTTACTTGGACTAAAGCTTTTATCGCTAAAACTACTGTGGACTTCAAAGGGTTTCAAATTTGAATTCAGTTATAAATGATTGCATGTGACATGTTCCATGAATTATAAAAATGTAAATTCCATTGAAGCAATGAAAAAAAATATATAAGTGCTATATACACGTATAGTAATAGCTCATTATTTTTCATATAACACTTTTCTATTGTCTTTTTCAGTAATAACTTCAAATAGATAGCTGGAAAATGGTTCTTGCAATTATACACCAGTTACAAGCTAGATACAAACAAATCTATATAATAATACGCTTGTGTATCATTAGCCATGACGATGGTGACCAACGGTGTTTGCATTCATTAATAATTCATGAGATGAGCCATAAAACAGTCTGGAACCTTCAGCTCTATCACTCACTTATGAACTGATTGTATTCTCTTTTGCTGAACTGAATTGGGAAAGAGTAGTATCCACCTACAGTAGCTAACCATAATCATGGTGGATTATGGGTAGAAAAAAGGCAGAGAAGCCAAAAAAACAACAACGCAAGGGTCAAGAAAGATAGAATTGGGTGGAAAAAAGGCTGACAGGTGCATCTACTTCAATGAAGAAGTGAAAGGACAAAGATCCTAAGGAGCAGGAGAGAAAAATAAAAGGAGGAGAAGGGAATCCATGAGCTGAATAGAGGAATAAAATAAATAAAACTGGGATGGCTCAGGAAGAAAGAGAGCAGGATTTAGAAAGAATTAAAATATCTTATACTATTGCATTCCTACTTTGCAAAAGTTAGTACACTAAGTGCGACTGTGTGGTGGGGTACTTGCTAGTTAAGTAATATTTTGTTTCTCAGATTTACAATTTCAGCTAGCCAGCTATGTGAAATATGTATTCACATAAATTGATGAGCATCAAGTATAAAATCAATTATAAAACCCACAAGCATTTCATTCACTTCAATTTATAGTGAGAAATTTTTTAACAAAAGAGGAATCTAGTGAGGTAAATAAGAACTATAGGATTGATTGTTTCCACATTTTGTTTCATTTGTCAGCTTGCTAAATATAAAACTAATCATTGTATAACATTGAAGTTACTACTAAAAATCACTAGCTACTTTATAACTGTCCTAAAACTAACATTGTCACTCATAAAAGATGTCTCCAGTATTTTTTAAAGATACTTTCCAAAAATGGAGTTATTCTCAGCCTCTTCATCATAAAGGCCTTCATCTTCAGCTTCATCCATTTCTTCAGGCTCATCTTGTTCTCCAGCTTCATCCATTTCTTCAGGCTCATCTTGTTCTCCAGCTTCATCCATTTCTTCAGGCTCATCTTGTTCTCCAGCTTCATCCATTTCTTCAGGCTCATCTTGTTCTCCAGCTTCATCATTGTCATCCTCACCAGTTTCTTCAGCTATGTTTTCCTCACTTACTACGTCCTTGCTGAGGAGATCTTGGAACTGCCCTATAGTGTAAATTATCATAAGTACAATTGAAATTTAGACTCACATCACAATAGAGCTTATGGCATCACTACTATGTGTCTCACATGCTGTTCTTTTGTGTTTAAGAAATAATGCACACACCATCAATTTATAGCCTGGATTACTCATAAGTTTTGAACAAATTGCATGACATAGACACAGATCATTACTCCATCGCCCAGTTGCTATAACTACTAGGGTAATGAGCTTGTGCAATACTATCTCAGGGTCAGTACCTAAAAATAACATTGTGAAGATATCTAGCTTGGAATAATTGTATCAAATACTATAGTTTATTAACTATACAAGTCAAATTCCACTCATTACCTCGGCACTGTTTGGGTAAAATACATCTTCCTCTATGCGTCACACGTCCACTAGGGCAGAAGCACCCCCTACGACATCGTCGAGTACAGAGTGAACGGTAGGGATTCTTGCAAGTTCTAAAACATCTCGCACAGGTTTGGAAGATTTTTCCATTCCTACATCTTTGAACTGTGTAAGAAATAATATTTTACATGTAGCTATGTGCTGTATTTATCACTATAACATATATACTTTGCAGGAATGCAATTTTGTTGAAGTGAGATTAAGCACATGGAAATGAAACAGCATAATGCATACACTGTTTTAATGTTCTTATATACTATAGTTTATTAACTATACAAGTCAAATTCCACTCACTACCTCGGCACTGTCTGGGTAAAATACATCTTCCTCTATGCGTCACACGTCCACTAGGGCAGAAGCACCCCCTACGACATCGTCCAGTACAGGTTAAACGGTAGGGATTCTTGCAAGTTCTAAAACATCTCGCACAGGTTTGGAAGGTTTTTCCATTTCTACATCTTTGAACTGTGTAAGAAATAATAATTGACATGTAGCTATCTGCTGTATTTATCACTATAACATATATAAATTGCAGGAATGCAATTTTGTTGAAGTGAGATTAAGCACATGGAAATGAAACAGCATAATGCATACACTGTTTTAATGTTCTTATATACTATAGTTTAATATACAAGTCAAATTCCACTCACTACCTCGGCACTGTCTGGGTAAAATACATCTTCCTCTATGCATCACACGTCCACTAGGGCAGAAGCACCCCCTACGACATCGTCGAGTACAGAGTGAACGGTAGGGATTCTTGCAAGTTCTAAAACATCTCGCACAGGTTTGGAAGATTTTTCCATTCTTACATCTTTGAACTGCGTAAGAAATAATAATTTACATGTAGCTATCTGCTGTATTTATCACTATAACATATATACTTTGCAGGAATGCAATTTTGTTGAAGTGAGATTAAGCACATGGAAATGAAACAGCATAAAGCATACACTGTTTTAATGTTCGTATATACTATAGTTTAATAAATATACAAGTCAAATTCCACTCACTACCTCGGCACTGTCTGGGTAAAATACATCTTCCTCTATGCGTCACACGTCCACTAGGGCAGAAGCACCCCCTACGACATCGTCCAGTACAGGTTAAACGGTTGGGATTCTTGCAAGTTCTAAAACATCTCGCACAGGTTTGGAAGATTTTTCCATTCCTACATCTTTGAACTGTGTAAGAAATAATATTTTACATGTAGCTATCTGCTGTATTAATCACTATAACATATATACTTTGCAGGAATGCAATTTTGTTGAAGTGAGATTAAGCACATGGAAATGAAACAGCATAATGCATACACTGTATTAATGTTCTTATTTACTATAGTTTAATAAATATACAAGTCAAATTCCACTCACTACCTCGGCACTGTCTGGGTAAAATACATCTTCCTCTATGCGTCACACGTCCACTAGGGCAGAAACACCCCCTACGACATCGTCGAGTACAGAGTGAACGGTAGGGATTCTTGCAAGTTCTATAACATCTCGCACAGGTTTGGAAGATTTTTCCATTCTTACATCTTTGAACTGCGTAAGAAATAATAATTTACATGTAGCTATCTGCTGTATTTATCACTATAACATATATACTTTGCAGGAATGCAATTTTGTTGAAGTGAGATTACGCACATGCAAATGAAACAGCATAATGCATACACTGTTTTAATGTTCTTATTTACTATAGTTTAATAAATATACAAGTCAAATTCCACTCACTACCTCGGCACTGTCTGGGTAAAATACATCTTCCTCTATGCGTCACACATCCACTAGGGCAGAAGCACCCCCTACGACATCGTCCAGTACAGGTTAAACGGTTGGGATTCTTGCAAGTTCTAAAACATCTCGCACAGGTTTGGAAGATTTTTCCATTCCTACATCTTTGAACTGTGTAAGAAATAATATTTTACATGTAGCTATCTGCTGTATTTATCACTATAACATATATACTTTGCAGGAATGCAATTTTGTTGAAGTGAGATTAAGCACATGGAAATGAAACAGCATAATGCATACACTGTTTTAATGTTCTTATTTACTATAGTTTAATAAATATACAAGTCAAATTCCACTCACTGCCTCGGCACTGTCTGGGTAAAATACATCTTCCTCTATGCGTCACACGTCCACTAGGGCAGAAGCACCCCCTACGACATCGTCGAGTACAGGTTAAACGGTTGGGATTCTTGCAAGTTCTAAAACATCTCGCACAGGTTTGGAAGATTTTTCCATTCCTACATCTTTGAACTGTGTAAGAAATAATATTTTACATGTAGCTATCTGCTGTATTTATCACTATAACATATATACTTTGCAGGAATGCAATTTTGTTGAAGTGAGATTAAGCACATGGAAATGAAACAGCATAATGCATACACTGTTTTAATGTTCTTATTTACTATAGTTTAATAAATATACAGTCAAATTCCACTCACTACCTCGGCACTGTCTGGGTAAAATACATCTTCCTCTATGCGTCACACGTCCACTAGGGCAGAAGCACCCTTACGACATCGTCGAGTACAGAGTGAACGGTAGGGATTCTTGCAAGTTCTAAAACATCTCGCACAGGTTTGGAAGATTTTTCCATTCCTACATCTTTGAACTGCGTAAGAAATAATAATTTACATGTAGCTATCTGCTGTATTTATCACTATAACATATATACTTTGCAGGAATGCAATTTTGTTGAAGCGAGATTATAAGCACATGGAAATGAAACAGCATAATGCATACACTGTTTTAATGTTCTTATATATTATAGTTTAATAACTATACAAGTCAAATTCCACTAACTACCTCGGCACTGTCTGGGTAAAATACATCTTCCTCTATGCGTCACACGTCCACTAGGGCAGAAGCACCCCCTACGACATCGTCCAGTACAGGTTAAACGGTTGGGATTCTTGCAAGTTCTAAAACATCTCGCACAGGTTTGGAAGATTTTTCCATTCCTACATCTTTGAACTGTGTAAGAAATAATATTTTACATGTAGCTATGTGCTGTATTTATCACTATAACATATATACTTAGCAGGAATGCAATTTTGTTGAAGTGAGATTAAGCACATGGAAATGAAACAGCATAATGCATATATTGTTTTAATGTTCTTATATACTATAGTTTAATATACAAGTCAAATTCCACTCACTACCTCGGCACTGTCTGGGTAAAATACATCTTCCTCTATGCATCACACGTCCACTAGGGCAGAAGCACCCCCTACGACATCGTCGAGTACAGAGTGAACGGTAGGGATTCTTGCAAGTTCTAAAACATCTCGCACAGGTTTGGAAGATTTTTCCATTCTTACATCTTTGAACTGCGTAAGAAATAATAATTTACATGTAGCTATCTGCTGTATTTATCACTATAACATATATACTTTGCAGGAATGCAATTTTGTTGAAGTGAGATTAAGCACATGGAAATGAAACAGCATAAAGCATACACTGTTTTAATGTTCGTATATACTATAGTTTAATAAATATACAAGTCAAATTCCACTCACTACCTCGGCACTGTCTGGGTAAAATACATCTTCCTCTATGCGTCACACGTCCACTAGGGCAGAAGCACCCCCTACGACATCGTCCAGTACAGGTTAAACGGTTGGGATTCTTGCAAGTTCTAAAACATCTCGCACAGGTTTGGAAGATTTTTCCATTCCTACATCTTTGAACTGTGTAAGAAATAATATTTTACATGTAGCTATCTGCTGTATTAATCACTATAACATATATACTTTGCAGGAATGCAATTTTGTTGAAGTGAGATTAAGCACATGGAAATGAAACAGCATAATGCATACACTGTATTAATGTTCTTATTTACTATAGTTTAATAAATATACAAGTCAAATTCCACTCACTACCTCGGCACTGTCTGGGTAAAATACATCTTCCTCTATGCGTCACACGTCCACTAGGGCAGAAACACCCCCTACGACATCGTCGAGTACAGAGTGAACGGTAGGGATTCTTGCAAGTTCTATAACATCTCGCACAGGTTTGGAAGATTTTTCCATTCTTACATCTTTGAACTGCGTAAGAAATAATAATTTACATGTAGCTATCTGCTGTATTTATCACTATAACATATATACTTTGCAGGAATGCAATTTTGTTGAAGTGAGATTACGCACATGCAAATGAAACAGCATAATGCATACACTGTTTTAATGTTCTTATTTACTATAGTTTAATAAATATACAAGTCAAATTCCACTCACTACCTCGGCACTGTCTGGGTAAAATACATCTTCCTCTATGCGTCACACATCCACTAGGGCAGAAGCACCCCCTACGACATCGTCCAGTACAGGTTAAACGGTTGGGATTCTTGCAAGTTCTAAAACATCTCGCACAGGTTTGGAAGATTTTTCCATTCCTACATCTTTGAACTGTGTAAGAAATAATATTTTACATGTAGCTATCTGCTGTATTTATCACTATAACATATATACTTTGCAGGAATGCAATTTTGTTGAAGTGAGATTAAGCACATGGAAATGAAACAGCATAATGCATACACTGTTTTAATGTTCTTATTTACTATAGTTTAATAAATATACAAGTCAAATTCCACTCACTGCCTCGGCACTGTCTGGGTAAAATACATCTTCCTCTATGCGTCACACGTCCACTAGGGCAGAAGCACCCCCTACGACATCGTCGAGTACAGGTTAAACGGTTGGGATTCTTGCAAGTTCTAAAACATCTCGCACAGGTTTGGAAGATTTTTCCATTCCTACATCTTTGAACTGTGTAAGAAATAATATTTTACATGTAGCTATCTGCTGTATTTATCACTATAACATATATACTTTGCAGGAATGCAATTTTGTTGAAGTGAGATTAAGCACATGGAAATGAAACAGCATAATGCATACACTGTTTTAATGTTCTTATATACTATAGTTTATTAACTATACAAGTCAAATTCCACTCACAGCACTGTCTGGGTAAAATACATCTTCCTCTATGCGTCACACGTCCACTAGGGCAGAAGCACCCCCTACGACATCGTCCAGAACAGGTTAAACGGTAGGGATTCTTGCAAGTTCTAAAACATCTCGCACAGGTTTGGAAGGTTTTTCCATTCCTACATCTCGGAGCTGTGTAAGAAATAATAATTTACATGTAGCTATCTGCTGTATTTATTACTATAACATATATACTTTGTGGAATGCAATTTTGTTGAAGTGAGATTAAGCACATGGAAATGAAACAGCATAATGCATACACTGTTTTAATGTTCTTATATACTATAGTTTATTAACTATACAAGAAAATTCCACTCACTACCTCGGCACTGTCTGGGTAAAATACATCTTCTCTATGCGTCACACGTCCACTAGGGCAGAGCACCCCCTACGACATCGTCCAGTACGTTAACGGTTGGGGAGTCTTGCAAGTTCTAAACATCTCGCACAGGTTTGGAAGATTTTTCCATTCCTACATCTTTGAACTGTGTAAGAAATAAGATTTTACATGTAGCTATGTGCTGTATTTATCACTATAACATATATACTTTGCAGGAATGCATTTTGTTGAAGTGAGATTAAGCACATGGAAATGAAACAGCATAATGCATACACTGTTTTAATGTCTTATTTACTATAGTTTAAATAAATATACGTCAAAATTCCACTCACTACCTCGGCACTGTCTGGGTAAAATACATCTTCCTCTATGCGTCACACTCCACTAGGGCAAAAGCACCCCCTACGACATCGTCCAGTACAGTTTAAACTTTTGGCATCTTGCAAGTTCTAAAACATCTCGCACAGGTTTTGGAAGATTTTCCATTCCTACATCTTTGAACTGTGTAAGAAATAATTTACATTAGCTATCTGCTGTATTTTATCAACTACATAACATATGTGACCGGTTTTTGGGAAAATCGACCTAAACGCGGCATCTAAAGTTTTCTAATTTATTCTACCAGTAGGCTGCACGGGGCCTTGGGATGCCGTCCTCCTAATTTAGAAGCTGTAGCACAAGCCGTCTTCGCCCTACGCACTACAACACTTCAGTATTTTTGCTAAACTTATTATTGCTGATTTCAAAAAAAACGCAGTAAAGGCGTTGCTAAGGTCAGGGGGCGTGGCTTGTGTCCGTATACTATTACTGCGTGTCTCCGGGACACTATGGAATAAACCGGTTACTGGCGGATTTAAAGAAGTCTAAAAGGCTTAATGCAGGGCTCCTTAAGAAACTATGATGGCGAGAATTGCGTGAGTACGTGAATTATGTAGAATATAGTAAGTGAATTAGTTAGCTACAGTTTTTTTCCCGCCGTTAGTGAAAAGCCCGCCAATAATTTCTTAGCAACTCTCCGTACACGAGTCCAACCGGCTAGTGTTTCTAGCCTCCTAGTGTGAGTTCTAGAGCACGCCAGAGCTTACAACTGCGTCATAAGCTAGAGCTAACTGGTGTCTATCCATTTCTGCCATAATTTTTTTTTTGAAAAAAATCGACCCATAAGGCTTTACCGGGGGATACTGAAAAAAATTGTTTGCCGCGTTTAGGTCGATTTTCCCAAAACCGGTCACATATATACTTTGCAGGAATGCAATTTTGTTGAAGTGAGATTAAGCACATGGAAATGAAACAGCATAATGCATACACTGTTTTAATGTTCTTATATACTGTACTTTATTAGCTATACAAGTCAAATTCCACTCACTACCTCGGCACTGTCTGGGTAAAATACATCTTCCTCTATGCGTCACACGTCCACTAGGGCAGAAGCACCCCCTACGACATCGTCGAGTACAGAGTGAACGGTAGGGATTCTTGCAAGTTCTAAAACATCTCGCACAGGTTTGGAAGGTTTTTCCAAACCTACATCTTGGAGGTGGTTGAACTGTGTAAGAAATAATAATGGACATGTAGCTATCTGCTGTATAACATATATACTTTGCAGGAATGCAATTTTGTTGAAGTGAGATTAAGTACATGAAAATGAAATAGCATAATGCATACACTGTTTTAACATTATTATAATTTGCAGTTCCCTTGACAAAATTCATACTTGATTTAGATTTGTAATTAATATTGCAAAAATATATTTACCTCTACATGTTCTGAGGCATTGAGATAGGGTCCTGAAATTATTAGCATTTCCACGACATCCTCCATATATAAAAATAAGGCAACTCCTTGTACGTGCATTATAGTAGTACCTTCGGAATGCAGCTCGACATGGTCCTGTAACTTTAGGTAAGTTGCACGTATTGAGTCTGCGTGCAGTGCAGCACTCATACATAGCAAATGCCAACAGAATCATTACTGCTAGTTTAGCCATCGCTCTAAAATGCGACCAGACTATACTGTAGTTATTTAACTCTAACAGCAGTTATTTATAATGTCTCTATTCTATAAGTTTGCTTTTACTACAGGAAATGAACTTGTAATGTTTCTTTTGTCAAGTATATATGGAATAGATGGTAGAATGGGAGGCTTGGGTGTGGACAAACAATGCAGGTAGGTGTATTCAGGGAGGGGGGAGGGGGGGGGAATAAGGCACATATATAATGAGCATAAGAATACTGATTGAGCAGGCCAACATACAGTGACCTTTTAAAAAAAACAACAGTGGCTGAGCACCCTACCTCACACCAACTTTGTTTGTGGGCATTTGAAGCCCTCTCTCTTGCACAATATGGAGCCACTCTTACACACTTTCCTCACTGCTTTGCACTTCCACTGCTATTAGAAATCCATCATCACTTTCATTTTTGTCAAAAACTGTAACTGTCACTATCATACACTCCAACATTACTTTATTTATACACCAAATAATCTAACTACACAGGACTGATGTAAATTAAGAACTCTGTATGCTCACAATGTTAGTTCAAACCATCAGAGCCAGCAACTTAGGAATAACAATAGACATATGTTTTCCTGGTTATTGTTCGGTGTCTCGAAAAACTGAGAAGTTTTCCGTTTTGCTAAAGAAAGCTGGTATGTTTGTAATACAACAAGGCATCAACATCATTGCAAAACAAAATCTTCAGAAAGACGCTAGTAATATAAAATAATTGGGTTATACAAAAAAAACGCACACCACTGTTATGCTACATAAAGAGAAGTATACATCAACAATTTGATCATCAGATGAGATAAATAACAGACTTCTTAATCATCAATTTACCATTATATAGTATGTACAAGTTACAAGTTGTAAAAAAAGTTTGACTGAGCTGCTTAGTATGGCCATATCAATATTCAACTAATAATGTGAATGAACTGCCTGAGATAAGCAGTACAATTTACCAATTTACACAGTAACATTTTTTGCCAGTGTATTCTATACAGCCAAAATTGTACTTAAACTGAATATTTTGACTATGCGATGCCATAATTATTTTATCTTGAACATTGTACATCATGAGGTGAACAACAGACAAATTGTAGAAGGAAGACGAAAATGGTCTTGAATTAGATATGTTCTTTTATTTATTTATTTTTTTATTTTTTACAAATTTGCTGATACAGGTAACGACTAACTTACTAGAGCTATTGCTGAGGTAAACTCTAAAGACAAAGCATAGTAGAGGTTAAAATGTAAAAAGTGAGTGAGAGTTTGAGATTATATTTGAGTAGTATACCAGTGTGAGATTTCTGTCTGAAGTAGTGATATGATACAAAAAATACTCTGGGCATGTAATTAGCAACCACACATTATAAACATAATACCACTGCAAAGATAGCTGCAAAATCATTGTAACTTTCAGTGGGCATTGAGAGAAGGTTGTCATCTGTTTATCTCTCTAGTGTCTGTCTGTCTATCGTGCCCCACAATTAATTGTTGATTTAGGTTAACTGTGTGCTGGAATTGGAGTGCTATATTGAAAATAAATACACTATATCGAAAATCAATGTCTCTCGCCTATTTAGCTTCTCTTATAAAAGCAGCATTTACATCAACTGCTTTCATTGCTCAAGCTTTTCATATACCTGATTAGGAATATTTTGGTCCAAGAAATGATTTTATAATAGTGTGTATAGTAGCACTGGAGGGTTCACACCTTTGGTGCTTCATTATTCCAGCTGCATTAAAAAAACAACTTAAAAATTGGTACTGGTTCTCCTGTGGAAACAAATTATTCACACCTCTTCATATAAGTCAACAAAAAGAACAGCACATAAACCAATCAGAGATTTTAGTCGTCTGATTAATGAGATCTGGGATTACACCAATCTCTTTTTGGAAAAAAATGTTGATATGTATTACTAGAATCAATGTAACTTAAAATAATTCTGCATTAATGTAAGTATGAGTTCATAGTGATTGTGGTGAGAATTCACACTAAATTTGGTGTGTACTTCACACCCAAAAGATGAGGTGTGCGCATCACACCATATTTTGGTGTGACTATTGTTACAATTGATTCACGCTTAATTCGGTGTGAACTACACACCTTTTGGTTTACAGGAGTATGACAGAGTCCATTAGCAAGGGAGCAAAAATCTTTTTCTTTGTGGGGGGGAGAGGGGGAATGGTAAGTTTAGGGAAATCCCACTACTCTCTATAAGTTACAAAAAAAAGAAAAATAACTTACTGAAAGTAGAAATTTTTATTACCTAAACAAAATTTATAATTTTAAGGAAAGCTTTAATAAAGGGAACAGCTTCCCAATACCCCCTGTCACCCCCCCCCTCACCCCACCCCCCGCCCCAACACAGGATAGAACCCTGAAGATAGTGTATTAGAAACAAACTACACACAAGACAACTAAAAGCTTTCACAAGAGCTGGATGGAAAAGTCCAGCAAGAACAACATTACAAGGACTAGTATACAGAGGAGCTTCTAAGAAAGGTTTACTCAGCACAATCAGTGGTCTCTGTATTTTAGCATTAGTTCAAAAAGCATAAATCAGAGCAGTAGAAATCCAACTCCAATTAGTGTGGCCATTATAACCACACCCACTTAACCACACATATTTTTAGTCTATGCTCTGAGTTTACACTAAATTCAAGTGCCACTGTAATCACACCAAACAATTCAGTAGCTATACAAGCCATTTATTATTACAAAGCAAATGATTTTTATAAACAATCAGTAGTTTCATGTCAAATAAATAATTTTTTTAAATTATAAACTCTATTGTATAACTAATAGCTACTTGGACATTTAAAGCAAACAACACAATAACAAAAAAAAACTTTTAAAAAAATTAATCCACCATAACTAGAACTTACTAATGACTGCCTTTTGTGGCAGTCATAGCTATATTTTCTTCAAATATTTTCCAGTATGTATGTGTGGTAAATAACTAAATCGACAGACTCCGCAGGGCTGTATCTAGAAAAAAATATCCTGGGATCCCTTTACCAATAATAATATAAGCTCACGTCATGTAACATTACCAGATGGAATATTGTCTAATGTGAGTTATGCAGAGCATTATAGTCAAACTTTTTTAATATATATGTATATTATTTGCATATGATATATATTTATAACATATATAAACTTTTATACATATTATAACCAGTAGCTGCTGCCTAAAAGCAGCTTGGCTTTATTAAACCCAAAAAGGGTCTAAATAACAATTGATTCTCCATAGAGCCTGATTTTTTTAACCATGCTTTTCACCACTATAATACATTAGGAGAACTTTGGCTACCTGAAATTTGATTTATTTAGCTATTTAATCAGTCCCTTTTTCCCATAGTTACTACTCTAAATTAATGCAAAGTGATATGTAAAAAAAGTAGCAATGTAAAAACTACTGGGAGGGGGCAACCTCCTCCCTTACCTCTCTTCCCTAAATACAGCCCTGATGGTGCAATAATGGCCATTTTGCAAACCATAAAATTTCTAGAAAGAAGTTCTGAACTCCTTTTCTTATCAAAAGATTGCTTTGGAATACAATAGTAAAGGAGGGACCTGGCTGGTATGGAATTTCTCCGATATCTTCCAAAATGCTCGATATTAGCCACTTACTCACCACTAAAATCATTTCGACAGCTCGATTTCGACAAAGACCACTGTTCAAATATTTTGTGGCCATGGTCACACCCATTCCAATATACCTCATAGTTAATCTAATTTTAGTTGAGAATGAGCTAACATTCCTAAACAATAAAAATGGATTTATATAGTTACATAGTTTAAATAAATCCAAGGCTGCATTGGTTGGATTCTTCAGCCAAAATTCAATCTAAGAGGTAAATCTAGGCACAGAAATGAAAAGAACAGATTTCACTGAAGTTAGGCATTCTTGAAAGCTTCAAACAGTGTCTTTATTTTTAAGCTCCATAGAAATACCTGCCACAACCAAATACAGAGGATATGGGGAAGTACTGAACAGCCAATGACAGTTATTGCAAGCACCTTTTACATAACTTGTAGCATCCTCATCTCCTTAGTATTTTAACACAGCTTTTAAAAACAACCTATATTATGCCTCCTCCCAACTCATTTTTGAAACCTTTCAATGACTAATGACGTAGAAAGTGAGAAAATGAAAGAGTAGCAGAAACATCTATCATTCAGGCCTAAGTAATTGGCTCTCAGTATACAAATTTGTTGTTCACTATTGCTTGTGGGCCAACCCACATGAAATGGAAAAAGAGACGAAGGAGAGGAAGATAAAGAAGAAGAGAGAAACGTCATTATGTGTGCATGAGTTGTGTCATTGTCATTGTCTTTTGTGTGTACTGAACAAATTAGTGTGTATGTGTGGTTAGTGCTGTAAAGCAGTTGTATGTATGTGTGTTACATTTGTATCAGAGCAGGAAGTGTGCATTATTTTGTGCTAAGTAGGTGAAGTCATTGTGTTGTATATATATAGTTGAGTTTTGTGCCATGTGCTTCAGTCTCAGTTGTATCATTCAATTCGTTGTGTGTGCAGTCTCTTAATTAAAGTAATTTAATCTATCCTCATTATCCAACCTGCGGGTTGGTACTTGGTTAACCAGGGATAGTTTAAGAGCTGAGATTCTGGTGGCAGCATACCTTTGCTGTCTCCAGGTGCGAGCTATTGGAATAGTGTTTCGACTGTTTCCCAAACCAGCCCACATTGCTAAAACTCGTATTCATTTTGCTAGCTAGGCATATGACGGTAGATACAAAAGTGTTAATGTAGCCTTGAATGGGAGAACTGCTCCACATGGAAACTTCAATGTCAATGGTATTTAGTTTGTGGGAGTATAGTTTCTGAGAAATGTTTAACCAAAAAAGAAGCTAAAATAATTGTGTTGTTTATTTGTAGATAGCTAGATGTGATGAAACACTGGTACTCATATTTATAGTAGATCTGAAATATATAACTATTACTATTTTAAAAAAGATCCATGAAATAAAACAACTTGGGTAAATAAACATACACTTACTTCAAAAATTGGAGGGTAAGGTGGTTGTTCAGAACAGCAACAAGAGCAGTCCAGAACAAGCGACTCATTCATGCAATTACTGGTATCTTACCGAACTACACCATATCTAATCATATTCATGATCCTTCCTGAACCACTCTGTCTTATATCATCATCCCCTATATAATGCGTTGTGAATTGTCTTGCCAAAATTAGTCATCATAAGTCAACTCAGTGAATGCAGACCACATTACACTAGTGGCTTGTTGCTGTGGTAGAGTCCTTCCATGCTGGCATAATATCCAGTTACTTAATCCCCAGACAGGACCAAATACTTCATATGACATATTTTGTACATGATTAGTAGCCATTTTAGGTGGAAAGGCTGACAAAACATATGCCAGCAAGTGCTACATCAATTAAAATAACCTGTTAAGTTATAACAATGGTCATAGTGTACCAAATACAAAACTCACTTGGTATTTACAGCTGCCATTATGACTGATCAGTTTTCTTTGGTTTCTTGGGTATAGAAGAAAAGAATTGATTGTCCTCATGAATGAACAGCAAGCTAGGTTTTCCTTTTCATGTATATTCACTGACTCAAAACAAGCAACGTTGAACTGATAGACATTGCTAAGGAATTTACAGGAAGAATTGAAAAAAATCCATTTTTCCATCCAATTACTTGGATTACTTTACTCAAAATAAACTTTCTATTATTTATGTAAAATGTAAAAATTGGTTTTCATGAAAGTAAATTAGTAATTGGTACGTGGTACCCCCCACTTTGAAACAACTTTTATTATCCCTCATGAAACACTTCCAGTATCAGCTTCAAAAAGTTTCCCAGATACCAGACTTGTATTGATAGAAAGAAGAAAGTTAAATCTTGGTGTCAGCTATGTCCAGCCTGTTAGCGATAGCCGAGAGTCATGTGCATGCTCTAACCTGGTACATCATCTTTTCAGTAGATGGTGCTGACTACATTGCACTTCAGTATCAACTACTTGTCCAAGTGCCACTGAACGACATACTGAACTCCAAGCTCATCCATGAACTCACAGGGAAGACTGCACCCAATGATTATTGAACATTGCTTTACTTGCTCACCCAACCAGAATGGTAGACTGAGTATAACCATTATTACATTCAACAGGACCAACCTTGAATACTGACACTCTTGATGATTATGACACCATCAACAGGGATGGGATCCAGCATTAATGACAGGAAGGGGCAAAAACATGTTTAGGTCAGTTAATTTGGATATTTATTTTATGAATGAAGAACAACTTTTGAACTAGCTAAATTGCCGGTAATATTAATTCCCTTTTACAACTTAATTTTATTTTCAGTAACTCATTTGGAACAGCATGGGGGAGGGCCCTGGCCCCCTCGGCCCCACTTAGACCCTGCTTCTGGATCCTCTCCTGACTGGCACTGACGACGCCATGCTCCACCGAGAAGTTGACTCCTCACACTATGTCCTCAAGTGCAGATGTGACGTAATTATGATATATCCCCCCCCCCCCCCCCATCCCTGTGTGCAAAGTGAATCATGCACCTTGACTGGCAAGCAGTAAGCCAATTAGAGGAGCCCTTCTCTTTACCTCATAGTAAGAATTTGTTTGGCTCTCGGGTTACTGTTGCATTGTCATCCGATGTTGCTTGCTGATAAGTGATCTTAATTTAGATTATAAATTGTGGCTAATGGGCATGAGTATATATATAATACTTATTACATGAGTCAGAGTGTGATATGGCTAAACATTTCAAGAGAAGGCCAATTTATTTTCACAAGCCAGAGGCTGAGTGAAATAAAACCTGAGAGTGAAATACTTGCTATATCACTCTGACGAGTGTAATAAAGTGGTGTATTCCGTGCTAGATATCTTCACTGAAGTAGTTAGTACTAGGGTTGGTAACTGTTTGGTGTAAAGTTTGCTGTAAAATTGTCTAGTGGCTCCCTACACCCCCAGCTGATATTTTAGCAGTTGCACTAACCTGGTTGGGGTAGGCTTCACTTAGAGAAAGGTAGCTGTAAAAACAAAACAAAAAAAAGCTGGTAAGCCAGGCTGGTTGCTAGCTATAACTACTAGGGTAATGAGCTTGCACAGTAGAGCCATGATATAACACCATGTGATAAAGTCAGTTTGGGTGACATACTTAAAAATAATATTGTGAAGATATCTAGAGTGAAATTAATATATTTATTCCACGCTATACCTTCACAATAATTCAGCGAGCGAGCGAAGCGAGCGAAGCTGACTCTCAGTCGTGTTCAATTGAGATTTCAGATATATATTATATATATGTATGTATACGTACGTCAAAATATTTCGCCCGCGCTTTTAATTACGTAAGTTAGGTAAAGCGTTCACAGTTCCAGTATTTTTCAATTAACTGGCGCGGAGAATCCTGCTGCAACTTTGTTTCAACCAAAAAGTTTATAGCTACTCTCTTCTTGAAACAATTGTGAAGTCTTTGTCAAGTTTCGCTTCTTTGCCACTACTTTCGAAGTTAGTTTAGTCTGGGATCAGAGACTTTAGATTTTCTGATGATGAAAAGGGTTACACTGTGCACTACAGTTAGATGTACTTTCTGTCCTATTTTTCTGTAAAAAGAGTCTGTTCGCTCGCCATGCATTTGCGTTATTCGAGCGCACCACTAGTATCTTTAGGTACGTGACCTTGAAATAACTCACATTATCACGTGAGCGCGCGTGATTATAAATGGCAGCTAAACGATTGAATGGGCGTGGCCATAATACTAGCACCACTCGCCGTGGTCTGCCTTTTCTCTTGTTTTTATAAGCCGAAATTCAAAATAGTAAAGGGACATAAATCGTCATCTAGTCGAAGTTCCTCTTCTCTCAAGGCATAAAAATTCAGCCATCTTTGAGATCCGCTGTTGACAGAGTGAATGAATGAATGAATGAATGAACTAGAGCACTATGAATGCAAACCCTCAGCGTTAGTTAAAAAATGCACTAATTAAAAAGTCATTATTTTTGAAACCAAGTTCTTAAATTTTCAGCTTATAACAGTAATAGTTTTGTTCTATTTTATCTTGTCTAACTAGGGAATTTTAAATTGGCCTGCTTCCATCTCTGGGAATATTCCGGTATTCTAAGGGCTTTTTGGCCATTGGTTTCAGTGCTATCACCTATTAAAGGGAGACCTTGCCAATCTTTAACTTTTGCCATTGAAACTTTATCTTTGAAGTTGACTGCGCAAGTGAAGTTCGCTTTTAGTCTGACCCAGGCCTGCAACGACGGCATCAGTATCCATCTTCCTGGCAGCTACTAGCGCATGAGTGTGGTTGGCTCAGGTTAAAGCCTTGGTTAGAGTTCTGGTCCTTCGCCATTTAGGGTCACGTGAGCTTGAGGATTTACAACCCTCAAACATAAATATTTTAATCAAAAGTGACTAGATATACAATATTTCTAGATCTCTATAGCTACTAGCTATTCCCATTACACTGTATGGCTGGATAGCTACTGGTCATAATAGCCACTCTTAGATGTTAGCTACAAACCTTTAATTTAAGCAAACCATTCTTTATAGCTAGACTATTAGCTATATGATGATACTCACAATAGCAGGATCAACATAGCCCTTCTTTTAAAAGTCATTATCATTTTCATTCAAACAAGAAACACTTTCACACAGATCATATCACATTAGTAGCTGGAACTATATTTAAAATCATTCACACTTAGCTAGAGACTATTTTTAGAATATGAGCAGCATGAGTATTTAAGCAAAGCTGTTCATGGTTCCACTCACTCTGTGTATGTCTATGATGTCCTTGTGTATTGTCTTGTTACTGTACATGTTCTTTTAAACCTACCTCCTGCCAATTCAACTTGTGGGTAGCTACAGTTTGACAATTCAGTATCACTTGCCACAGAAGTCTGGTGGCAGCAACTACTAAACTGCTGCACCAACAATAGTGAGAGTTACAGAAGCTTGCCAACCCCAGACAAGAATACTGCAAATTCCCACAGGCAGACATGTCAAAACACAGTATCCCGTGCCTTGCATCATAATGAAGAATGGCCACTTCAACCACTCTGGCTGAAAGCTGTGAGTAACTACATTTCTTTATCACAAACGTTCTCTAGGAAAATTAAATTCAATAAGTTGATTATGTATGGTGTGGGAGGGCGCGGCGATCCGTAGAAGGCTTTGCTCTCGCGCACTTGGTAACAGCTTAGTATCGCTGCCACCAGAGAGCCAAACTAAGGAATAATCTAGCCGTAGCTTGGACCCTTAACCAACAACTTGGTACGCTCACTTCAGTACTTGACTTTAGTTAAGTGTAATTGGACTCTGAAGAAGTCAGCACGAGGTACAATATATATACGGGGTACTGACTCATCCTCCCAACAACGAAACAACCAATCAAATGACAACACAAACAACCAATGAAATAACAGTGACGAAATGATCTATAGAGCAATATGACTAAGTTCTGTGAGCATGCGTGGGATAATGAATAATGTTAATAATAATGTTCTCTGCATTCTGTTCTATCTTCTATCTTTATCTACTTCTTTCTTCTATCTTTTTCTTTAACTACTTCATGTGGGAGTATGCCCACATATGGGTGGAAGAGGCTAATAATTTTCTAATTGTGAACATGTGTTGAGTTGTTAATGTGGTTTTGTTAATAGTTAATTAGTTTGGCTTTCCCTTGTGTGTGTGTGTGTGTGTATGTGTGTTATGATACTAAAAACTAATATAAAATTCTATTTTCAAAATTTAACATCTAAGATGAGTTGTTCTGAAAGGCTGTATGCATAAATATAGATTGAGGTTTTTGTTAAATATGTGTCACTCATTCTCCAGTTTCTCCAGTATCATCAGTTTCACTAGTTTCTCCAGTTCTCCAGTTTCTCCTTCTCCCCCAGTTTATCCAGTTTCTCCAGTTTCTCCTTCTCCCCCAGTTTATCCAGTTTCTCCAATTTCTCCTTCTCCACCAGTTTCTCCAGTTTCTCCTTCTCCATCAGTTTCTCCTTCTCCATCAGTTTCTCCTTCTCCATCAGTTTCTCCTTCTCCACCAGTTTCTTCTTCTCCCTCAGTATCTCCAGTTTCTCCTTCTTTACCAGTTTCTCCTTCTCCCCCAGTTTCTCCAGTTTCTCCTCCACCAGTTTAGACAAAGATTCTGCGGTGTCTCTGTCCAAGCACATAAATGAAGCAGTGGTATTGCTGGAAGACTATAACAAACTTCTGCAGACAGAGCTGAAAGAAAGAGGTGAAATTCAAGAGCTGTTGGATGCCTGCATTTGGAAGCAACTCTGTCTCATGCGTTCAGCCAAGAAGAAGTTGAAGGAATATCAGACAAAGATGGAGAAAATGAGCTCTGTCAAAGATGAGCTCAAGTCTCACCTGGCAAGTTTGCCTGATTTCACCTTGCAAGGGCCTGAGACAGGTTCCCTGGCTCCACTTCCAGCTGTTGGAGATCTTTTCAGCTGAAAGCAACCATCAATGGTTTTGAGTGTTGAAAGTTCATTGTTGTTGTTGTTGTTGTTTGTTCTACTATCTCATTGCAGTGAGTCATCATATCTATGGTGTTGTGTGTAATGAGTTCTCTTCAGCTCTCTAAGATAGCTATATCCCCCACGCTTGTATTTATACTACTACTATCATTAAATACAGCAACATATAAATTATTGAGCCACCAGCTAGAGCAGCTCTAAGCAAAGAAAACCAGTACAGCTTGACTTGCTGATGTCTAAAAAATAGTTTTCATTTTGGGACGTCACAAAAGTTAGCTAATTCCTAACGACACATATTTGGTTTGTTTATTTTGAGTATAGAGCTATTTCATCACGTGACCTTGGTGGCGTTAACGCACACGCGCAAATTAGCTGGTGTACAGGTGTTCTTGGCGAGTGAAGCCATGGAACTTTCAAGGTACGCTGAAACACTTTCAGGTGGTGCCAAAGAACGATATCTAGAAAAGATAAACCTTCTAGGAGGCAGGGATCCCTTTTGTGGACCTCAGGGGGAGAGTACTGATTGTGTGCCACCAGTAGAAGCAAGTGATCTTGTGGCATACCTGGTTCTCACAACTAGTTTCTTGACTGCTAAGCAGTTCAAGGCTTACAAAGGCTTGGAATCATACAATCAATTTGTGTGTGGATGGGTCAAGGATGTTCAGGTATGGAGGAATGAAGAAAAATATGTAGCAAGTGGAAAAGTAAGTTAAGAATACTTAATACAAATATATGTGACATGAGTAAATAACAACTTTAGATTCGTCACTCCCAACGATTCAATGAGGCCCCATTAAAATGCTGGATTATTATTGAATACAGTGGGGAAATATGCTGTGCACATTGTGACTGTATGGCAGGTTTGGGTGAAACATGTACCCATATTAGTGCTGTTCTCTTCTATTTGGAAGCCTTACATTGATTGAAAGGTACTGAAACTTGCACACAGCAAAGATGTGAATGGATAATGCCAAAATTAAAAAAAAACATGGACTACCTCCCAATTGAGCAGATTGACTTTACCTCTGCTAAAGGTAAAAAAAGGAAGCTGGATGAAGTAATTGACAGCAATAAATTACCGGAAATAAGCTCTGTATCAACACCAGATGTAGTACTTAAAGTCCCTACGAAGGAAGAAAAAGATTCTTTTTATAAAGAATTAAGTCAGGCTGGTACTAAACCAGCTATTTTATCTTTGATACCGGGATACTCTAGTACTTATGTCCCAAAAACATTCCTTCCTGAATTTCCCTTACCCCTTACTGCACTGTATGATTCAAATTGTTTGAAATTGAGCTTTGATGAACTCCTAAAAAAGTGTGATTCAATTGAAATTGTTCTGACATCAGATATGGTCAAATTGGTTGAGAAAGAAACCAGAGAGCAGTTTAAATCTAAGCTTTGGTACAAATATAGATCAGGATGAATAACCGCTTCTAAAATGAAATCTGCCTGTCGTACAGACCCTGCACAACCATCCCAAAGTTTAATTAAACAAATATGTTATCCTCAGTCATTCACATTTAGAAGCAAACCTACTGATTGGGGGTGCAAACATGAAGCCTCTGCTATAAGTCGCTATGAAACACAAATGAAGGTATTACATGCTGATTTCAAAGTAGCTAATAGTGGACTAATTCTCAACGGCCAGTGGCCATTTTTTGGTGCAACACCTGATAGCAAGATATCATGTACATGTTGTGGGACAGGATATGTGGAAGTTAAATGCCCCTATTGCCACAGAGGTGAAAGTATTGAGTGTGCTGTAGAGGATAAAAAGTTCTGCTTACAGAAGAAACCTGATGGTAATCTACAGTTAGATCGTTCGCACTCATATTATTATCAAGTCCAAACACAACTTTTTGTTGGAAATGTAGATTATTGCGACTTCTGTGTATGCACTTTTTCACATGGCCAGAACAATTTGTACATTGAGCGTATATAAAGATCAAGAATTCTGGGACACTTGTGTACAGAGAGCAGAACATTTTATTAGAACAAGCATTCTTCCAGAATTGCTCGCAAAATGGTACACTCGATCAAATAAAATTAATGCCATAGCATTTGATACTCCTGGTTCAAGTAAAGAAGGCTCCAGTAACTGCATGGAGAAATTATATTGTTACTGCAACCAACCAGAAAGTGGTGATATGATAGGTTGCGACAACATGGACTGTCCTATTGAATGGTTTCATTTTGAATGCTTGAAAATAAAAAATGCTCCAATTGGACAATGGTACTGCCCTGACTGCCGAAAGCTCCCACAGTTTACTAAAAAAAAGAAAGGAAAAACGTAACATTTTATATTTACTAAAGCTAGCTAACTGAAAACCATTGTCACAGATTATGTAAATTTTATTGACTAAGCTATTCTATTATCATCTCACGTAATAATATTAATTTTTTTATTATAATTTTAATGTTCAATGCAAATTTTGTTTTTGAATAACCAAAAAGAAATACAAGACAACAAAAAGCAATAAACAAATGTTAAATGACAAAAATTGCAACAAATTCTAGTTTAATGTCAACAATTATTCAAAAGGCACTATGGAGTCAAATATGTTACATAAAGCACAACACACAGACACAATATTATCAATTAGAGGTGGCTGGCTTTCCCTTTTATGAACATAATGAATGGGCAGAGTAGACTGCAAGATAGAATATTTCTGGCATATCATTCCAATTACTCTCTCCACATGTATCCGTACATTGGCAATGCTACGAGTGTCATGCACTTCCATTGCTGAAAGTTGTGAGTGACCCTTGGTAAATGCAGGTATGTGAAGGCTAGCCTGCATCATAGCAACAGAATCAGAAATACTGAACCCCCTATCTGCCAAAACAATGTCATCAGGAATCAAATGATCTAGTACACCACAATGGTCAGTAATATGTTTGTCACTCACGCGACCACCCCATGCTTTGGACACATATGAAATTACACCTTGGGGACAAATTCCAACTAGTATTTTAACAGTGTTGTGGTTCTTGTAATTTGACCATGTACAAGCACAGGCATGAAGATTTGATGGCCTTTCCAAAAATATCTCAAAATAGTCAATGATGATGGCGACCTTCTTTCCAAAAGATTCTTGAAAACAAATTGGCATTGTCTCCATTAGAGCGTCACGATTGGGCCAAAAAATAAGATGACATATAACCTGTGACTCATAATGTTTATCCATTTTGAAAATATTCTGGATACAGTTGAAAAGGATACGCCAAACCGGTACGCCAAATCTTGCATTTGAGAATTCAAACGAAGCTTCATGAGTACCATTATAAATTCCTGATAAGGTGTAAGCTTGCAATGCTTGTGATATGCAAGAGCTGGTTCAATTAGATTGAATACTGCTTTAAGAATCTTACTGTTTGGTAGTCCAGTGTAAAATTTCACCTGTTCATCTGGTATCCCAGTGTCTTTGAAGAATGCAGGTAAGCTGACTATCTTTGAACAAGTTTGAGATGCTGAATCTTCTGGGAAATCACTTGTCTGAGTGAATGCATCCTTGACTACATTAAATTCAACTTGAGTGCTAGCATAAACTACTGTAGTAGATTCCTGAATGGACACTTCATCTGGTATATCTGAATGAGCAGCCATCACAGAGTCACTGGTACCTTTCTGTAAGGAATCATCCTTGTGTGATTGCTTTGTATTCCTTCGATTCCACCTATCTATTGCTGTAGATGACAATCTGGACTTGCTGTGGCCTAAATTCTGTGTTGGGAGCCAGTCTGGATTTGTATCGTCCAATAAATCTGCTGGCTTTCCAGAAATGAAGTGCCTGGAACAGATTCTGTTGTTCTTCATAATGTTGTCAGTAAGACCAACCCTCGAAATAGCAGCCAAAAACCCGTCTTTCCTTCTCTTACTGAGTGTATAAAGCTCTTTACCCTTTGTGTTAACAACCTTTGGCAGCCTAAAGAAGGAAACATCTTTGTCTCGGCCTGAACGTTTGCTACAGCCTACTACAACGCAAAGAACCATCCCGAACTTGTACATCAGGTATATTGCGCGCGGGCGCTAATAACTTATCACGTGACACTTGAAACATCTCTATAGCTATGACTGAATTTGTTTCCATGTAAGCCCTCACACGTCGCATAACCTCTGCAGGTTGTGGTATACACACTGCAGCATCCCAATAGATACTGCATAATATTTGCTCTTCTTTTATTGGTATTATCTTATACATGATGAGATTTTTTTTTTCTGGAACAGGTTAGGGTGGCTTTTTCCCATAAATATTCACCACCACTTTAAGTTTCTTGGCCTATAACTATCAAATAGACAAACTCGCTCCAGTGGCTTAAGGGTATCACCACACTGCAATTTAGAGTGCAAGAATTTCAAGGCATAGATTTTGTCTCCAGTTTTAGCTTTGAACTTAGTGGGCCACGTTGGGCTTATGGGCCTCATTATGGTTCTTCCACATTATGAATTTCCTGCAGCTTCTCCAAAATTAAGAGAAAATGGGCGATCAGAATGTACACCTTGAAAATTCTAGTATGAATAAAATATAATGATTTGCTACCCCACTATGAAACTAGATCCTAGCTGTACTTTTCAATTTGTAAACAGGTCGCGATGAATTCAAAATGGCCAAATAGGTAGAGATCGTTACATAAACAAGGTTGTATAAGAATCTCCCGTCACTATTTGTTTTGTCTGTATAATCATGGATGACACTGACAGTTTTGTATTGGTTGCACAAATTTCTTTTGAATAGTCCAACTCTTTTTATTCTTAGGTTTTGTCGTTTTCTTCGGTACCCTCGACGGTGGTAGAAATTAAATCTCGAATAGAAGAGGTGTGTTCTATACCAGCGTGTGTTCAAAAGCTGACTTACAACGGGGCTTGGGTGGCAGATAGCTGCACCACCAACTCACTCTATTTAAGAGAAGGCGACGTTGTTCAAGTGCTTTGTCCCAACAAAGGAACAGTAGAAGATGTTAAAAGTGTAGTGAAATGGCTGGGTGTGGGTGTTCAAGCCCCCCTGGAAGGACTTCATCAAAACCGAGCTACTCCACTGTCACCAGAATCCAAAGTCATTTTGTGGAACAATATGGATATGAGTTCATATTTAGTGAGGCAGACTCTGTTTAGCTGGTCTGACCCTTCCCAGCAGCTTGTGAATTGCTATCACTTTGACTACCTGGGTGGGATTCAACTGTTAGTAAAGTTTCACGAATTATTAGTGAAGAATCGTCAAATTAGACCTCATCTAAGTTATAGGAATCACAGTCGTTATCTAGAGTTTGTGTGTTGCCAAACAATTTGTAAATTTTGTGTAAACAATGAATTGTGTAAGCGTATGACGGAGAGTGGTGGATTGCAGAGTTGCATTGGAACATTTCTAATGAATGGGTTACTCAAAAGCCAAGACAACTATTTTATTAGTGTCGCCTTAGAAGCAATATACAAGTAAGCTCATGATTAGTGCTCAGTAGACAGTAACAGAAGCTACTGCCATAATTAAAACCATTTGTTTTTTGTTGTTGTTGGTTGTTGTTGTTTTTTGTTTTTCTTTTGAGGCCTATAGCTAACAATATCATAATTTATAGGCACTAGAAACTGAATTTCATGTTAGCTAACTATATAGCTACTTGTGTTTGATTTGCAGTGTGCTAGCTAGCTACTTATAAGTATCTTCATTGTAATTATTGACCAATTGTATTGTCCTAGGAGTAGGGGTTAGCGGATTATGCTGGCATAATTTTGAGCATAATAAGTTATTTCATCAATACTAGCATATGCTAGCATAATTATTGTAATTGTGAGCATAATAAGGTATAAAACAACAAAAACATAATTTATTAGTTTTTATTGTACTGTAACAGTGTCAAGGTTAAGTAGTCTTCCAGAAGCTGGCTTTGAGACTTGATAATTTTTTTTTTTATGTTGGCAATTCCATCAGACCCAGCACTTGCTATAGATCAGCAATTCACACACCAACAGTGTCCATATCAGCATTCAGTTTAGTCATTTGTACAAGGATTTTGTGAATGTAGGTTGAGGTGACGTTTGGACTCGGTCTACAAGCACAATGTGAGCATAATAAGAGGTTTCAAGTAGCATAATCACTAAAAAAAATGATGATCGTTGCTGGCATAGCATAAAATAAAAAAACGGGCATAATTTGCCGACCCTTACCTAGTAGCTATCTAGCTATTTTGATTCATTTTTCTTTGAATCATAAATTAATATAAATTAAAGTCAGCTGTTTAGAGTGTATTTTGTATAATTATTCCACGCTTGTATCAATGCATGCTGTAGTAACAAAGTATTACTTTATCCCCTTATTTAAGTATTTTTTGTTTTTTTTTGTTGTTTGTTTTTTAAGTCTTCATTTCACTTTTGTTTACAGTATTGCAGATACTCCAAATCTGGATGATAAATATTTAGAATTAATCCAAGACAGCAAGGTTTTGAACCAGGTATTGGCCTTAGCAAGATCATCCTTGCATCCTAATAGTACAAGATCATCCTTTCATCCTAATAGCACGCTTCTATGCTGTGTCAGCTACCTGGTGTGCATCACACGAAGTTTTGTGTCCACCAAAATTATACTGACACATAGTGTAATTGAAGACATCATTGACATTTGCTTCCAATGTAAAGAAAAACAGAGTAATGGAGACGAATCACTTGTTATGACTTTAGAGTAAGTGGTAATTTGCGACTAAGTAAACTAAGAACTAAGAAAAATTTTTTATAAAGTTTATTAGCTATGACTAATGTGGCATAGTTGTAGCAAATGGGATAGTTAATGATTTTAATGACCATTTACGTGTAGCTTGGGACAGATCTTCAACTTTTGTATGTAATTTATCATACGACGTACTGAAATACAGCAATATTTCTATTCAGCATGCAGTTAGCTAATAATTAATACTAATAATCAAGCAGCTATGCTTGCACCATCAAAATGCTAAAACACTTGGACTTCACCATACTGCCCAGCATGTAGGCTTAAAAATTAACTAAAGATGATCAGTTCATACTTCCAAGCCTTATTAATAATTAAATTAATGAATTTGTAGCTTATAGTGATTTCTTTCTCTCTTCCATAGGACATTACTTGATGTAAATGAATGTAAGTGTGTTTAGTTTGTGGCCAATGGCTTGCTGACCATTTGTGCTATGTTAGCTTCTCATATACCTGCTTAGCATTGAATTTTGCTTCCAATTAATAAATGACCCAAATTTTATAAACATGCATAAGTCTGAACATGTGTAGCTATTTTTTTTATAACCTTTGGTTGTTGCTATAAAGTTTGGTATTAAGATTTTTTAATAAATGATTCATATTGTATAAATACAGAAGCTAGAGAGATAAGTAGATTTGAGGGTGTTAAAAAAAAGTATTCAAGAAGTTAGCTGGCATTGCTAGCTAACAAAGTCTTCTCCCCTAGGTACAGAGGTGTAGAAGTAGCCATTTCTTCCCTAATACAGTTTCGTGTGTTTGGTCATAAACTTGCTGTTAGGTGGATGTGCGTCACCCTCTGATTTTAATGTTCTACATTAATGCTATTATGTCTTTCAGGGTCTACACAGGTGTTGTACTAGCTCATGTGGTGTTCAGCTCTAGACACGATTTGGTGGGCTTCCCAGAAACATTACTGGAGAGAATGGCAGATTCAATGAAGCGAGCAATTGAAGTTGATGCAAAGAAAGTCCAGCAGTATGAAGAGAGCGATGGAATTGTATGGGGGACGTTCCTGCATTGTGTTCAGTGCTTGTATGAGCCTCTATGCACAGATTCTAGTCCTAATTGTGCAAATTCTTCTCAAGTACAATTAGTGCACACCTTATACGAACTTGGCACAAATGTCTTACTACATTATATGCTCATTTCTTTAGGACGAAACGAACACTTCCAAGTTATCGTGGATGAAGGCATTTATGACTATGTAACTCTACTTCCCTGGGTATTGCCTCCAGTATTTCAAGAGAAGACACTATGTATGCAAAGAGCTGAGTAAGTTTCAACCTACCCACCCAGCACCTCTGGTCACAGTGGCTAAAGCATATTTTGCAAAGTATTTTTGTGGTCTTCATAAAGTAATGAATGCTGATTTGATTTCTGATTTGTTGTAATAATTTTCAATTTTATAGAATATTGTTTGTTTTGAGATTAGCAATTGATAAAAGTAAATATGTAGCAAACCATAAAGTGATGACTTCAAAGGTCTTAAATGGAATATGCAAATTAATTAATTACTTAGTAATGGTGGTTTAATGCGTATCCAGATTTGGGCTAGCCAGAAGTAGTGGTAACCTATTTACTTCAAAAGTTTGCTGTGTTTTTTGTTGTTGTTTTTTGTTTCCAAAGTAATTATGTCTCCATGTAGGGGTTATATTATGCTATAAACTTCTAGCCCTCCCTAGAAACATAAAAATGTTTGGTGTTAAAGATGCTATTATATAACTTACTTGTAATAAAAAGTTAAGACAGGACTGATCTAATAATTTCATTTATAAAAAAGAAGCACTATTTATTACTGCCTTTCATTATTTTACAAGGCTATTAGCATTCATGTTTCCTTACAACATTTACTTTTTGTGATCATCCAATAATGATTCTCTGAATTTAGTGAGAGAGAGTTTCGAATATTATTAAGCCCTATGAGTGTTCCATTTGAGTCAGGCATTGACGTCTCTCCCCATCTCACTACTTCATAAAATGGCCACAGTAATGAAGGAAGCCAGTAAAGTGGACCCAGAGCCCAGAGAGAGTGCAAGTCTATGAAACAAGGAGGCATATTGTCTGGAGGACATTTTCATATTGTGTGGAATGTTTGTATGAGCCACCATATGGAGTAACTACAGATAAGGAGGATTTGATGATGACAAAGTTGTGAGTCCATGCAAATGAATGCAATACTAGCAAGCTACATCTGTTAATTAGTCTGTTAATGTTTCATGCAAGATTTTTAACTCTTACCTTAGATTTTACCCGGCAGCTTTTTTCAGTAGCTATCCCTAGTCTTTTTACTTGCAAAAACTACAGCTTTTTATGACCAAAACATCAGCTAGAAACCATTCACTTGCCAGTTACAGACAGTAGTATTGTGGTATATAAAGACTTACATTGTATACATGTATGGTGTGCAAAATATACTGTAGGCAGCTAGTTCTGTGGAGTAGCTAATTTATATAATATTTATTAAATTATATACATATAGTACTTATTGCATGTGTGATATAGCTAAATATTCAAGGGAGCAGGCTAATTTATTTTCGAGAGCCAGAAGTAAGTAAAAATAAAGCCTGAGAGTGAAATATCTAGCCATATGCTCTGACTGATGGAGTGTAATAAGTGGTTTATTCCATGCTAGATATCTTCACTAAAGTAGTTTGTTGGTAACTCTTGGTGTAAAGTTGGCCATAAAACTTTCTAGGAGCTCCCCACACCCCCAGGAATATTTTAGCAGCTGCGCTAACCTGATTGGGTATGCTTTGCTAGAGTAAGGTAGCTGTAAAAACCCTGAAAACTGGTTGCTATAACTAATACTAGGGTAATGAGCTTGCTTAATACAGCTATGAAGTAACACTATGTGATAGTGAGTTAGTGAGTTATCTCATAGGTCACTTACCTAAAGATAACATTGTGAAGATATCTAACATGGAATGTATATATTTATTCCACCCTAGATAACTTCACAATGATATCTTTAGGTACATGACCCATGAAATAACTCACGATTATTTCATGCTGTACTGGCAAGCTCATTACCCTTGTAGTTATAGCAACCGGCAAGGTCTGCAGTGAAGATATCTATGGTACTTATTACATTCATCAGAGTGATATGGCTAGATATTTTAGATAATGTCACTCTCAGGCTTTATGTTCGCTCTACTCTGGCTCTGAAAATAAATAAGCCAGCTCATGAAATATTTCACCATATCACACTCTGACTCATGTAATAAGTACTATAATATATATATATATATATGTATAATATTCATTAGAGGTATTCTCTCTCTTTGACAGGCTTTTTTAAACAATACAGAATTAAAAATATTTGGTTAAGGGGTACTGCTATGCTACAGTCTCACTCTCAGCAGACCAATGAAAATTCTCTTTTTTCAAAGATTCTTTTTATTCGTTGAATTTTTTATTCCACTAATTTATCACTTTGTAATTTCTTTCTCAGCCTTATTTTACTCATTAGATGTATTCTCTCTCTTTTACAGGCTTTTTTTAAACAAAACAGAATTAAAAATATTTGGTTGACACTGATAATCGAACTTGTGCGTTAATAAGTAAAAGAAGGCTGAGAAAAAACAATTTGTAAAAAAAAATAAATACTTTACTCGTTCATTTGGTTGTTAGTTTTTGGTTTACCTATTGTGTTATTATTATTATTTAGTTATCCTTTTATTAATCTTTTTTTGGTAATTGAATGATCTTTCCAAAAATGAAATTTTTCTAAACTTCTTCATCAGACATATGTATTTCTTGGACCTGGTAACAATGATTAAATAATGACTAGTTAACTAGTCCATTTTGACAAACCTTAACTGGTAGCTAGCTAAGTTATAATCCACAAAAAAAAAAACTTTTAAAAATTAAATGTTAGATGATTGCGGTAACCGTGCTATTCAGGATTAATCGTAGGAGTAATGCGATTGAAATATGCATGAGGCGAAGCCGAGTCTGTTTCAATTGCTTTAAGAGTGCTACAGGTTACCCATGCTATCACTCGCTACTAGAACAAATCTGGTGTAGTTTTTGGATTGTGACAGATGACCTTTATACTGCTTAGGTCCTTCAGAGAGGGACACACAATTAACTTAGTGTCCCTCCGATTGCGTTGCTAGGAGCAGTCGCTTCGTTCTAAATCAGTTGGCGCTGCACAGCCGTCGTGAACTGTACCATTTCTAGGGTCCCTCAGACCCCAAGTATCGCTGCGCTCGGGATGCTACAGCCTAGTGCCTTCAGAACCCTAAATAATAGTTAGACACTGCCACTAAGGGCACTACTGTGTTTAGGGTCCCGAAGGCCTCAGGCTGTGGCGTCCCGAGCGTAGCGAGGGCGCTACTGAAGGGGCCTGAGGGACCCTAAACACAGTAGCGCCCGATGGTGCGCAGTGCCTAACTAATTTAGAACATAGCAACCGCTAACCGTTTCCAAGCGATATCTGAGTTGACTATCTAGCTAGCATGCTAAGGTTTTACAACTCTGCTCACGAAGACATCACTAACCAACCTAGTCAGTACTGTGGAAGTCCTGCGTGCTTAGGGGAACCTTGGTGCAGTGCTTGGGGTATATGCAAAGCTAACTTAACGATGGAAACACCCGAAGAAGCTTCCTTCGCCTCTGAAGAAGACGACGTCTACAGTCCCTTATTTGCAGCGCTGAGTCAGCAACTCGACAGCTCCAGCCCCACTGAACCAGCCCTGCCCACTTTTGTGGAGTGTGAGCCATCTCATCCCATTTCCAGCTCACCTCCGGCCAAAAAGAGAAGACTGTTTGCACCCATAGGACAGACAAGGACGTTGAAGAGGCAAGGGCCAGTAGTGTCCCCAAAAAAACATTGGAAGATACAAAGTACTGTCTGGGCTTGTTCCAAACCTGGACAGAATACAGAAATAGTGAGAATGGGGACAATATTGGTCCAATTGAAGAGCTCAGCATGGAGGAACTTCAACATTGGCTGAGTATAGATTTGTATTAGAGGTAAGTATTTAATTGGTACCACAGAGCAAATAACTAGTTGTTATTATACATAATCATTGATAGGTGAGAAAGAAAGATGGTGAGGAATTTCTACCAAACAGTCTGCACCGCATTGTCTGCGGCATCATGAGACATTTGAGGCTTACTTGCTATCCAACCATAGACTTTTTTTCTCACACGGAATTTATTGATTTCAAAAGAGATCTCTTGATGCTGAGATGAAACGCCTACAGAGCAAAGGAATTGGATCGACAAAACGGCAAGCAGAAGTACTGACCAGAGAAGATGAAGAGAAACTATGGAAGGAAGGTTTACTTGGTGATACAACTCCACAGCAGCTACTGGATACCATTATTTTTTATAATGGTCTTTACTTTGCTTTGCGCAGTGGCAGAGAGCATCGACAACTACGACTACATCCTTGCCAGATACAGTTGGTAGAAAATGATGGTGAGCGTTCCTACTTAAAGTATACCGAAGACACATCTAAAAATAGACCTGGTGGATTAAAGGGTAGAAAAATAAAGCCCAAAGTTGTTATTCAGCACTCTAACAATGATAATCCAGAAAGATGCATTGTTCGGTTGTTCAAGAAATACACTTCCCTTTGTCCTGATTCAGCAACTGCATTCTATATCACTCTCTTCGGGCAACAGCAGCAACCAGACTTTATGAGTTGGGAGTAGATGAGCAAATGGTCGTGGAACGAACCGGTCATAGAAGTCTGGAAGGAGTGAGAAGCTATAAGAGAACAACAAGTCAGCAGCAACAAGTTTTATCCGATATACTGAGTAGCAATATTCCAGAAAGAACTACCAACCAGCAGCAGTTGCAGATGCTTCCTCACCACCAGCAACTCCATGATGCTTCATCTACTCATCCATCCAATTCCCTGGAACAACAACAGCCAACTTTCTGCTCTGAAACTGCAAGCACAAACATTTCACACCTTTCAAACACTAAAAACAGTTTACCTGGACATTCTTTTTCTTTCAACTCATGCTCATCTGTAACCTTTAATATCAATTACAACTAAGCCAAGTAGTTCAAAAAAAATTAATGCCCTGAGAGCGAGGGCACCTATATGTAGATGCCCTATGCCCTGAGAGCGAGGGCCTCTATATGTAGATGCCCTATGCCCTGAGAGCGAGGGCATCTACATAATAGAAGCCCTCCCTGAAGGACTTAAGGGATTTAGAGTCCCTCAGTCACAATACAAAAGCTACACCAGCTATGTTCTAAAATACAGTAGTTCCCTCTGAGGCAGCGCCTAACTATTAGAGTAGGCCAGCTTTTTTTTTTTAATTATTTGCACTATTAGGACTTGAAAAGAGCATTGAGACTCATACAAGGCACTGAACTCAATATGAATCCCCATACAATCCCATGATTTTCTTCATTTGACTGGACTATTCTGCGTACACTTCACTCGCTCGCTTCATCAAAATATACAATTATGTATTTTATCCAGTAATAGGAAAGCCCATCAATATACGCTGAATGACTACCGCGTGAATAGTGTAGCTACAAGCTACCACACCATAAGACGTTGTAAATTAAATTCAGAAAGTACACTGGCTGGGAGCTCATAGCCTGATCTCACCAGGCCAGACATTTTACCCCATGCAAGAAAAAGCACTAAAAGTCTACCGTGTGACCGCGTGCAGTTGTTGACGTCTTCACTGCGAAATTTGGAGGCGATTCCCGAATTTCGCTAATGGAAGATTTCAACCTTGTGCTGGAAATTTCTTTTAATTCTTCAAAGTCCTCTTGTACAGAAATTTTGAGATTTCCTTCCAAGTACTAATAGGACTATCACATATGTACTCCTGTTACTCTGTGGTGCAGAGCATTCGTCTTCTAGTAAATTTAACTAGATGTCACAACCTTGTGTTTACTGTCCAATAATCATTAATGCAACCGTTAGCTTGTGCTCTCAGTTTAGTGAAGGAGAGCTCTATACTGAGGGAATGGCACAAGTAATGGCTATGAAGTGAGTTCAATTGAACACTAAAATGTCATTAACTATAGCTGCCAAGATTCTGAAATGAAAATAGGGATATTGTATATTTTGGCTTGACCACACCCATTTTAGACCTCACTCATTAATGAAATCATAACTGTACTGACCCATTGGCTAAGACAAACTAGTAAGAGTATAGAGATTATTTGATGGTAGCAAGAGTTTACACTAAATTTGGACAACTACAGCTCTTCTTGGCTTTTGGTGGCCTTAGGGCATTCACCAACAACATGAAACTAATCTTTTTTAACTCTGGCTACTACTAGCAAACTCCTAGACAAATTAATGCACAACTATAATTATAGCACAAGCTAGCTATATTTGAATGACACTATTCGTTTATGTCCACAATCTCTAAAATTGCTCATTACAGTTTGCTGGATGAGAAATATTTAGTCTCAAGTGTTCAGTTTGTGCAGCCAAGGTTGGTAAATCAGGACAACTGTTAAAGGTTTCCAATCGGGCGGGACCAGGACAAGAGCTCATAATCGTGACAGTTGGCACCTAGCATGCATGTAAAATATCAGACTTGTATTTAAATGAATTATGATCAAATCAAATCTACTTTTCATCACTTACTATTTCATTACTTATTCACCTATAAATGGAATTACTGAATAAACTCATTCATAATCCAATTATATACAGAATATACACAGGAAATGTTTTAGCTCAATTGATGTTCAATTTGAGTCAGGCATTGATGTCTCTCCCCATCTCACTACTTCATAAAATGGCCACAGTAATGAAGGAAGCCAGTGAGAGAGTGCGAGACTATGAAGCAAGGCGACATATTGTCTGGAGGTCATTTTCATATTGTGTGGAATGTTTGTATGGGCCACCATATACAGTAACTACAGATCAGGAGGATTTGATGTTGAGGTCAAAGTTGCATTTCCATGCAATGAATACTATGTTACAACATCTGTTAGTCTGTCTTGGAAGGAACCAACATTTCAATGTTTTAGTTGAGGAAAAGTTACAGGACTATGTGGTCTTATTACCTTGGATTCTACCTGGAATCTTTCATCAAAAAGCATTACATTGTAGGGAGATGACAAAGCTACTTTCAGTACAGCACCCAGTCTCTTTACTTACTTGGACTAAAGCTTTTATCGCTAAAACTATACCTGTGGACTTCAAAGGGTTTCAAATTTGAATTCAGTTATAAATGATTGCATGTGACATGTTCCATGAATTACAAAAATGTAAATTCTATTGAAGCAATGAAAAAAATAATAATAAGTGCTACACGTATAGTAATAGCTCATTATTTTTCATATAACACTTTTCTATTGTCTTTTTCAGTAATAACCTCAAATAGATAGCTGGAAAATGGTTCTTGCAATTATACACCAGTTACAAGCTAGATACAAACAAATCTATATAATAATATGCTTATGTATCATTAACCATGACAATGGTGACCAACGGTGTTTGTATTCATTAATAATTCATGAGATGAGCCATAAAACCGTGTGGAACCTTCAGCTCTATCACTCACTTATGAACTGATTGTATTCTCTCTTGCTGAACTGAATTGGGAAAGAGTAGTATCCACCTACAGTAGCTAACCATAATCATGGTGGATTATGGGTAGAAAAAAGGCAGAGATACAAAAAAAAAAACAACGCAAGGGTCAAGAAAGATAGAATTGGGTGGAAAAAAGCTGACTGGTGCATCTACTTCAATGAAGAAGTGAAAGGACAAAGATCCTAAGGAACACGAGAGAAAAATAAAGGAGGAGAAGGGAATCCATGAGCTGAATAGAGGAATAAAGTAAATAAAACTGGGATGGCTCAGGAAGAAAGAGAGCAGGATTTAGAAAGAATTAAAATATCTTATACTATTGCATTCCTACTTTGCAAAAGTTAGTACACTAAATGCGACTGTGTGGCGGGGTACTTGCTAGTTAAGTAATATTTTTGTTTCTCAGATTTACAATTTCAGCTAGCCAGCTATGTGAAATATGTATTCACATAAATTGATGAGCATCAAGTATAAAATCAATTATAAAACCCACAAGCATTTCATTCACTTCAATTTATAGTGAGAAATTTTTTTAACAAAAGAGGAATCTAGTGAGGTAAAAAAGAACTATAGGATTGATTGTTTCTACATTTTGTTTCATTTGTCAGCTTGCTAAATATAAAACTAATCATTGTATAACATTGAAGTTTCTACTAAAAATCACTAGCTACTTTATTACTGTCCTAAAACTAACATTGTCACTCATAAAATATGTCTCCAGTATTATTTAAAGAAACTTTCCAAAAATGGAGTTATTCTCAGCCTCTTCATCATAAAGGCCTTCATCTTCAGCTTCATCAATTTCTTTAGCTTCATCCATTTCTCCAGCTTCATCAATTTCTTCAGCTTCATCCATTTCTCCAGCTTCATCCATTTCTTCAGGCTCATCTTGTTCTCCAGCTTCATCCATTTCTTCAGGCTCATCTTGTTCTCCAGCTTCATCCATTTCTTCAGGCTCATCTTGTTCTCCAGCTTCATCCATTTCTTCAGGCTCATCTTGTTCTCCAGCTTCATCATTGTCATCCTCACCAGCTTCTTCAGCTACGTTTTCCTCACTTACTACATCTTTGCTGAGGAGATCTTGGAACTGCCCTATAGTGTAAATTATGATAAGCTACAATTAAAATTTAGATTCACATCACAATAGAGCTTAAGGCAGCACTACTATGTGTCTCACATGCTGTTCTTTTCTGTTTAAGAAATAATGCACACACCATCAATTTATAGCCTAGATTACTCATAAGTTTTGAATAAATTGCATGACATAGACACAGATCATTATTCCATGAACTCACTTGGCTTGCAAGCGAGGTAACATTGTCTCCTGGTTACGAAGTTGTTACTATTCCCACCACATCCAGAATAGTAAAATATCATACAAGATTTGGTACGCCTATTGTAGTAATATCTACGAAAACGACCTCTACATCGGCCCCTAACCAATGGCAGAAAACAGCGGTTATTGGTTCCTGTAAGCACAATAGTAATAATAATACATTAATATTGTTACTTCATAAAAAGTCACATTAATACTATCAGTAGTTCTCTATGTATATATACATGTATGCATGTATGTATGTGTGTGTATATGTATGTATATTTATTTATGTATGTATGTATGTATGTATGTATGTATGTATGTATGTATGTATGTGTGTATGTATGCATGCATGTATGTATGTATGTATGTATGTATTTCTCTATGTGTGTATGTATGAAAGTATGTATTTATGTATGTATGTATGCATGCATGTATGTATGTGTGTATGCATGTTTGTATGTACTATTGCATGCATGTATGTGTGTGTGTATGTTATGTTACACATGTATAGTATGCATCTTGCATATTAGATGTATTGCACATAGCTATATACATACATGCTCTACTTCAATCAGGCATTTTATTTTATCCACACAATTGCTTGAAAAGAAGAAATTGACTGCATAAGTATTGGAACAAAAGATTTCTAGGCTTTTGTAAGTATTGATACATAATTGAAAAATATATCTGTCTGAAATGTTTATTTTAAACAGAAAACTGGTGAGCTAGGCCAATTACTATAACTACTAGCCCTTTTCAGAAGCAATACAGCTTGAACCTTGAGGGAATGTCAGTTCTCGCCACCATGTACCTAAAACTAATATTGTGAAGATATCTAGCATGGAATAAACCACTAGTTAGACTCTGTCAGAGTGATATGGCAAGATATTTCACCCTCAGGCTTTATTTTCACTTGCCTCTGGCTCTTGTTGCATGAATCAGAGTGTGATATGGCCGAAATTCATGAGCAGACTAATTTATTTTTCAAGAGAAAAAAGTGAGTGAAAAATAAAGCCTGAGAGTGAGATATCTAGCCATATCACTCAAACAGAGTGTAATAAGTGGTTTATTCTGCTAGATATCCCAACTAAAGTAGTTTGTACTAGGGTTGGTAATTCTTTGTTGGTGTAAAGTTGGTGTGAAGCCCTCTAGCGGCTCTCCACACCCCCAACTGATATATTAGCAACTGCTCTAACCAAGGTTGGGTGGTAGGCTTCTCTAGAAGAAGGTAGCTGTAACTACACAGAAAACTGGTAAGCCAGGCCCAGTTGCTATAACTACTAGGTTAATGGCAGGGTCAGTACCTAAATATAACATTGTGAAGATATCTAGCTTGAAATAATTGTATACATATACTATAGTTTATTAACTATACAAGTCAAATTCCACTCACGGCACTGTCTGGGTAAAATACATCTTCCTCTATGCGTCACACGTCCACTAGGGCAGAAGCACCCCCTACGACATCGTCCAGAACAGGTTAAACGGTAGGGATTCTTGCAAGTTCTAAAACATCTCGCACAGGTTTGGAAGGTTTTTCCATTCCTACATCTCGGAACTGCGTAAGAAATAATAATTTACATGTAGCTATCTGCTGTATTTATCACTATAACATATATACTTTGCAGGAATGCAATTTTGTTGAAGTGAGATTAAGCACATGCAAATGAAACAGCATAATGCATACACTGTTTTAATGTTCTTATATACTATAGTTTATTAACTATACAAGTCAAATTCCACTCACGGCACTGTCTGGGTAAAATACATCTTCCTCTATGCGTCACACGTCCACTAGGGCAGAAGCACCCCCTACGACATCGTCCAGAACAGGTTAAACGGTAGGGATTCTTGCAAGTTCTAAAACATCTCGCACAGGTTTGGAAGGTTTTTCCATTCCTACATCTCGGAACTGCATAAGAAATAATAATTTACATGTAGCTATCTGCTGTATTTATCACTATAATATATATACTTTGCAGGAATGCAATTTTGTTGAAATGAGATTAAGCACATGGAAATGAAACAGCATAATGCATACACTGTTTTAATGTTCTTATATACTATAGTTTATTAACTATACAAGTCAAATTCCACTCACGGCACTGTCTGGGTAAAATACATCTTCCTCTATGCGTCACACGTCCACTAGGGCAGAAGCACCCCCTACGACATCGTCCAGAACAGGTTAAACGGTAGGGATTCTTGCAAGTTCTAAAACATCTCGCACAGGTTTGGAAGGTTTTTCCATTCCTACATCTCGGAGCTGTGTAAGAAATAATAATTTACATGTAGCTATCTGCTGTATTTATCACTATAACATATATACTTTGTGGAATGCAATTTTGTTGAAGTGAGATTAAGCACATGGAAATGAAACAGCATAATGCATACACTGTTTTAATGTTCTTATATACTATAGTTTATTAACTATACAAGTCAAATTCCACTCACAGCACTGTCTGGGTAAAATACATCTTCCTCTATGCGTCACACGTCCACTAGGGCAGAAGCACCCCCTACGACATCGTCCAGTACAGGTTAAACGGTAGGGATTCTTGCAAGTTCTAAAACATCTCGCACAGGTTTGGAAGGTTTTTCCATTCCTACATCTCGGAACTGCATAAGAAATAATAATTTACATGTAGCTATCTGCTGTATTTATCACTATAACATATATACTTTGCAGGAATGCAATTTTGTTGAAGTGAGATTAAGCACATGGAAATGAAACAGCATAATGCATACACTGTTTTAATGTTCTTATATACTATAGTTTATTAACTATACAAGTCAAATTCCACTCACGGCACTGTCTGGGTAAAATACATCTTCCTCTATGCGTCACACGTCCACTAGGGCAGAAGCACCCCCTACGACATCGTCCAGAACAGGTTAAACGGTAGGGATTCTTGCAAGTTCTAAAACATCTCGCACAGGTTTGGAAGGTTTTTCCATTCCTACATCTCGGAACTGCATAAGAAATAATAATTTACATGTAGCTATCTGCTGTATTTATCACTATAACATATATACTTTGCAGGAATGCAATTTTGTTGAAGTGAGATTAAGCACATGGAAATGAAACAGCATAATGCATACACTGTTTTAATGTTCTTATATACTATAGTTTATTAACTATACAAGTCAAATTCCACTCACGGCACTGTCTGGGTAAAATACATCTTCCTCTATGCGTCACACGTCCACTAGGGCAGAAGCACACCCTACGACATCGTCCAGAACAGGTTAAACGGTAGGGATTCTTGCAAGTTCTAAAACATCTCGCACAGGTTTGGAAGGTTTTTCCATTCCTACATCTCGGAGCTGTGTAAGAAATAATAATTTACATGTAGCTATCTGCTGTATTTATCACTATAACATATATACTTTGTGGAATGCAATTTTGTTGAAGTGAGATTAAGCACATGGAAATGAAACAGCATAATGCATACACTGTTTTAATGTTCTTATATACTATAGTTTATTAACTATACAAGTCAAATTCCACTCACAGCACTGTCTGGGTAAAATACATCTTCCTCTATGCGTCACACGTCCACTAGGGCAGAAGCACCCCCTACGACATCGTCCAGAACAGGTTAAACGGTAGGGATTCTTGCAAGTTCTAAAACATCTCGCACAGGTTTGGAAGGTTTTTCCATTCCTACATCTCGGAACTGCGTAAGAAATAATAATTTACATGTAGCTATCTGCTGTATTTATCACTATAACATATATACTTTGCAGGAATGCAATTTTGTTGAAGTGAGATTAAGCACATGCAAATGAAACAGCATAATGCATACACTGTTTTAATGTTCTTATATACTATAGTTTATTAACTATACAAGTCAAATTCCACTCACGGCACTGTCTGGGTAAAATACATCTTCCTCTATGCGTCACACGTCCACTAGGGCAGAAGCACCCCCTACGACATCGTCCAGAACAGGTTAAACGGTAGGGATTCTTGCAAGTTCTAAAACATCTCGCACAGGTTTGGAAGGTTTTTCCATTCCTACATCTCGGAACTGCGTAAGAAATAATAATTTACATGTAGCTATCTGCTGTATTTATCACTATAACATATATACTTTGCAGGAATGCAATTTTGTTGAAGTGAGATTAAGCACATGCAAATGAAACAGCATAATGCATACACTGTTTTAATGTTCTTATATTGTTGGAGCAAGCAAACAAGTGACAAACATAGGCCAGATGGCACAACAATAAACAATTAATTACTGATTTACACCTTATTGAGAAAGGACAAACATACATTCACACTTCATTCACACACACACATTTATGCATTAGCTTCATGAAAACAACCCCCCTTGGACTGAGCTACAGTATATAGTGGACTAACCCAGCTCAGTCCAATCAGTTGTGCAGTTGTGCAGTTGTTCAGTTTTGTTGCAGTTGTTCAACTCTTCTAGCCATTCATCGCATTCTTCATTTCATATTTTCTTAAACCCTATCTACCTTTGATTGTCTGGGGCATAGTCTAACTGCACTCTGGATTAGCATACAACGGACATTTGCGCAGGAAGAGACATACCCAGTGCAGTGTTAGTTCATTTAAGGGCGAGTTGTGTTGCTACTAGGTAACCAGCCGCTACGCTTAATTGCGCACTAGAAGATTTATATATATTATAGTTTAATAACTATACAAGTCAAATATGTAATATGCAGGAATGCAATTTTGTTGATGTGAGATAAAGCACATGGAAATGAAACAGCATAATGCATACACTGTTTTAACATTATTATAATTTGCAGTTCCCTTGACAAAATTCATACATGATTTAGATTTGTAATTAATATTGCAAAAATATACCTACCTCTACATGTTCTGAGGCATTGAGATAGGGTCCTGAAATTATTAGCATTTCCACGACATCCTCCATATATAAAAATATGGCAATTCCTTGTACGTGCATTATAGTAGTACCTTCGGATTGCAGCTCGACATGGTCCTGTAACTTTAGGTAAGTGGCACCTGTTGAGTCTGAGTGCAGTGCAGCACTCATACATAGCCAATGCCAACAGAATCGTTACTGCTAGTTTAGCCATTGCTCTAAATGCGACCAGACTATACTGTAGTTTTTTAACTCTAACAGCAGTTATTTATAATGTCTCTATAAGTTTGCTTGTACTACAGGAAATGAACTTGTAATGTTTCTTTTGTCAAGTGTATGTGGAATAGATGGTAGAACGGGAGGCTTGGGTATGGACAAACAATGCAGGTAGGTGTATTCAGGGAGGGGGAGGGGGGGGGAATAAGGCACATATATAATGAGCATAAGAATACTGATTGAGCAGGCCAAACATACAGTGGTACACAACCGTAAAGGGGAACCTTTTTAAAAAAAAAACAGTGGCTGAGCACCCTCCCTCACCCCAACTTTGTTTGTGGGCATTTGAAGCCCTCCCTCTTGCACAATCTGGAGCCACTCTTACACACTTTCCTCACTGCTTTGCACTTCCACTGTTATTAGAAATCCATCATCACTTTCATTTTTGTCAAAAACTGTAACTGTCACTATCATACACTCCAACATTACTTTATTTACACCAAATAATCTAACTGATGTAAATTAAGAACTCTGTATGCTCACAATGTTAGTTCAGACCATCAGAGCCAGCAGCTAAGGAATAACATTAGACATTATGTTTTCCTGGTTATTGTTCGGTGTCTCGAAACACTGAGAAGTTTTCCGTTTTGCTAAAGAAAGCTGGTATGTTTGTAATACAACAAGGAATCAACGTCATTGCAAAACAGAATCCTCAGAAAGATAAGATCAATTGCTAGTAATATAAAATAATTGGGCTATACAAAAAAAATGCACACCACTGTTATGCTTCATATTAGCTACATAAAGAGAAGTATACATCAACAATTTGATCATCAGATAAGATAAATAACAGAGACTTCTTAATCATCAATTTACCATTATAAAAGTATGTACAAGTTACAAGCTGTAATAAAAGTTTGACTGAGTTGCTCAGTATGGCCATATCCAATATTCAACTAATAATGTGAACGAACTGCTACTGAGATAAGCAGTACAATTAACCAATTTACACAGTTACATGTTTTTGCCAGTGTAATCTATACAGCCAAAATTGTACTTAAACTGAATATTTTGACTATATGCGATGCCATATTTATCTTGAACATTGTACACCATGAAGTGAACAACAGACAAATTGTAGAAGGAAGACGAAACTGGTCTTGACTTAGATATGTTCTTTTATTTATTTATTTATTTATTTTTACAAATTTGCTGATACAGGTAACGACTAACTTACTAGAGCTATTGCTGAGGTAAACTTTAAAGACAAAGCATAGTAGAGGTTAAAATGTAAAAAGTTAGTGAGAGTCAGAGATTATCTTGAGTAGTATTGTGGGAGATTAGAGTTCCCAGGAGCTTCTTGACCTTCTGGCTAAGGAAGGCTAGAATAAGTTCCCCAGAATAGATATTAATCAATTCTACAGGTCGCTGCCATCAGGAGTTAAGCTTCCCTGAGCCAGAGAGAGGTTAATTTTTGGTTCAGTTAGTGTCATAGGTTAATATGAGATACAGCAAAAACTCTCAGAATGATACTTAGCCCGCCAATATATAGAAGATCAGCTATCACAAATGAATAAGGGTGCATGAGAAAAAGAAACATAAATAAACTAGTTAATTAAATAATTACATAATTGATGAATGTAAAGCAAGTAATGATATAATTGATAAATAGAAGAGTAGATAATTAAATAATTACTGAGGAAGGGCGTGGGAAGTACATCAGAGTCAATATATGGGTGGAAACTTAAACAGTTAATTAATGTTGGTGTCCATTACACCACAAGTATACCTTCTGTCTGAAGTTGTGATACAAAATACTCTGGGCATGTACACCCACTGAGTTAGCAACCACACATTATAAACTTAATAACATTGCAAAGATAGCTGCAAAATCTTTGTAACCTTCAGTGGGCATGGAGAGAGGATTATAGTAGTCGTCATGTCTACTACTTGGCCTGTTTGTCTGTCATCTGTTGGTCCCTCTAGTGTCTGTCTGTCTATCGCACCCCATAATTAATTGTTGATTTAGGTTAACTGAGTGCTGGAATTGGAGTGCTATATTGAAAATAAATATACTATATTGAAAATAAATGTCTCTCGCCTGTTTAGCTTCTTCTCTTATAAAAGCAGCATTTACATCAACTGCTTTCATTGCTCAAGCTTTTCGTATACCTGATTAGGAATATTTTGGTCCAAGAAATGATTTTATAATAGTGTGTATAGTAGCACTGGAGGGTTAACACCTTTGGTGCTTCATTATTCCAACTGCATTTAAAAAAAACAACTTAAAAATTGGTACTGGTTCTCCTGTGGAAACAAATTATTCGCACCTCTTCATATAAGTCAACAAAAAGAACAGCACATAAACCAATCATCACAGCACCACAGCACATTCACAGACTTTTAGTTCACTCCTTCGAATAAATGTAAATAATAATATGAGAGCTGTCCAGAAATGCCGTAAACTGATAACTAGTATGACAGAGTCTCCACTAGCAAGGGAGCGGAAATTATTTTCTTTGTGGGGGGGAGAGGGGGAAGGGTAAGTTTAAGGAAATCCTATATATCATGAGCATAAGGACATTGATTAAGCAGGCCAACATACAGTGGTACAGAAACTTAGAGGGGGAACCTTTTTAAAAATAGTGGCTGAGCACCCTCCCCCATCCCAACTTTGTTTGTGGGCATTTGAAGCCCTCCCTCTTGCACAATCTGGAGCCACTCTTACACACTTTCCTCACTGCTTTGCACTTCCACTGCTATTAGAAATCCATTATCACTTTCATTTTTGTCAAAAACTGTAACTATCACTATCATCTTCCAACATTACTTTATTTACACCAAAAATAATCTAACTACACAGGACTGATGTAAATTAAGAACTCTGTATGCTCACAATGTTAGTTCAGACCATCAGAGCCAGCAACTTAGGAATAACAATAGACATATGTTTTCCTGGTTATTGTTCGGTGTCTCGAAAAACTGAGAAGTTTTCCGTTTTGCTAAAGAAAGCTGACATGTTTGTAATACAACAAAGCATCAACGTCTCTGCAAAACAATCCTCAGAAAGATAAGATCAATTTCTAGTAATATAAAATAATTGGGCTATACCTAAAACCGCACACAACTATTGTGCTTCTTATTAGCTACATAATGAGAAGTACATTAACAATTTGATCATCAGATGAGATGAATAACAAAGACTTCTTAATCATCAATTTACCATTTTATAGTATGTACAAGTTACAAGTTGTAATAAAAGTTTGACCGAGTTGCTTAGTATGGCCATATCCAATATTCAACTAATAATGTGAACGAACTGCTACTTTGCCAGTGTATTCTATACAGCCAAAATTGTACTTAAACTGAATATTTTGACTACGATGCCATAATTTATCTTGAACATTGTACATCATGAGGTGAACAACAGACAAATTGTAGAAGAAGGAAGACCAAACTGGTCTTGATTTAGATATATTCTTTTATTTTTTTATTGTATTTTTTTACAAATTTGCTGATACAGGTATGACTAACTTACTAGAGCTATTGCTGAGGTAAACTTTAAAGACAAAGCATAGTAGAGGTTAAAATGTAAAAAGTGAGTGAGAGTTTGAGATTATGTTAAAGTAGTATACCAGTGTGACATTTCTGTCTGAAATTGTGATTCGAAATGCTCAGGGATGGAGTTCCATGTACACCCACTGAGTTAGCAACCACACATTATAAACTTAATAACACTGCAAAGATAGCTGCAAAATCATTGTAACCGAGGGTTATAGTAGTCATCCTGTCTACTAGTTGGCCTGTTTGTCTGTCATCGGTTTGTCCCTCTAGTGTCTGTCTGTCTATCGCGCCCCACAATTAATTGTTGATTTAGGTTAACCAAGTGCTGGAATTGGAGTGCTATATTGAAAATAAATACGCTATATTGAAAATAAATGTCTCTCGCCTGTTTGGCTTAATTATCCATAGATTAATAGGCTAAACTTTGAGATACACCTCTTGGCATAATTTATCAGTTCTCACCTCTGAAATTTAGTGGCACACTGAAGTCAAAGTACACTTGCCATTTAAATGTACCACAATTAATATTTTTTCAGCACTCTTGCCTATAGTCCACTATGCTTTGTTAAGCTGTAGAAGTTGAAATGGTCCATATGTACTCGCATGTAATAATGCTAAAATAGTAGTGCAGCCATACAGTGGGTCTCATAGTCACTATACACTCTTTGAAGTAAATTTCAAGTGCAGAAATAGCTATATCCTAGATATCCCCCATGCAGAGCAGGGAAAAGCTTTACCTAACTTACGCAAGTAGAGGTACAGGTGAAAATTGGAGTTGCACATACTATAATAAATAAGCAAAAATAAATAAATATCGTAAAATCTCCATTCCATTGCCTATAAAAATGTTTCACTTGCTTTGCTCACTTGCCAAAATAATAACTAGTGATGTGCTTGAGTACAAATGGCAAGCAAGCCTAAAACTACACTATTGTTAAATGATTGATTTTAACTTTAACACTCAAGCTACTAAAAAAATAGTCGAGACATGTATGTGGTGAAGGGGTTTCAATGCCATAGTAACCACTCACCACAACTGTTTGAATAAAAAAATGAAACAAATCATGTTATTCTAACGTTTTCTTTGTTAAGTTCTTTAGTTAGGTAGTAGCTCTAATGCACAACACTTTCACACCACTGTACATACCTACACAAGACTTAGCTACCTTTGTGGTTAGTCTAAGGCAAAATAATTTTAAATACTGTTAGGTAGGGCTTATAACTATAACAAATAGCGCATTTAAGTTTTAACTGCACCTGCAGAAGAATTCTAAAAGGTAAACAATTGAATTTCTAAGATGATACAGGCAATGATCGATAAACCAGAGAATTCCATTTAGTGCAGTTTGGGATGGGGTCGACCACCAAACTAACACAAAAATGCCAGGGTCAAAGTACAAAAATGACATACGTATGCCCAAACATATATAATTATAATTATACTAGTGGTGTGCTTGAGCACAAATGGCGAGAGAGCCTGATAGTTAGGTAACATAAAACTAAGTATTGTTACTATGTTTTAGCTTAGTTCATGCAAAAACTATAATAGCCGTTATGACCTTATATTTCAGCAATCAAATACAAAATCACTCTTACCTGATTAATGGTAACTTTTGTAGTATCAAACATCTGCCATTCTGATAATCTCAATTACCAGTAACTCTTGAACAAAGCTCTCAGCTACAATAAAAAAAAATAAACCAGTGTTATTATTTGTAATTTTAGCCAACAAATATGGAATTACAGTAGAACCTCCCTTATCCGGACTCCCAAGTTACGGGCACCTCCCTCTACCGGGCAGCTGCTATGTACCTTGTGGTTAGGTAAAGTATCCCAACTAGCAAATTTGACAGCTGCTTTTGGATGGGCAGTTCAGCTGGCAGCACTATTTTGAATGCAATTCTGAGATATGGGCAAATCTGAGATACGGGCACCCCTTGAAACCAAGGTGCCCGGATAAGAGAGGTTCTACTGTACTACTTACCTCAATTTCCTGAGAATTGATACTTCTGTAGTATCAAATTTAAATTACTTTGAATTACCTCGAATTCTTGACAACAAGCTCTCAGCTACAAATACAAAAGGCGCTACTGTATACCTTGATTATAGACTTAATTTTTCTGATACTGTAGATCTGAAGTAGCAAGTTTAGATTTGGGTACTAAACCAAAGACAACTAGAGAACCATTCAAATAGATACCCTCCTTGATTCCCATTCTTTGGGTGTCTTCAAATCAGAATTACGAAATTCTTTATCAGATCATGAATTATCATCATCAGCTTCAAAGCAAATTGGCCGCCCTATGGATTATTACAATTTCTGTGCGAGTTAGGTAACATAAAACTACAGTATTGTTACTATGTTTTAGCTTAGTTCATGCAAACACTATAATAACCTTTTATTTGAGCAAACAAATACAAAATCACTCTCTTACCATATTAATGGTAACTTCTGTAGTATCAAACATCTGCCATTCTGATACCAGTAACTCTTGGACAAGCTCTCAGCTACGATAAAAAAAATAAACCAGTGTCATTATTTGTAATTTTAGCCAACAAATATGGGATTACTACTTACCTCAATTTCTTTTCTGTAGTATCAAATTTAAGTTACTTTGACTATGTGAATTACCTCACATTCTTGATAACAAGCTCTCAGCTACAAAAACAAAAGACAATTAATGTTAGCACACAAATACAAAATTACTTTCTTACCTCATTTTCTTGAGCAGTAGTAACTTCCGTAGTATCAAATTTAAGCCATTATGGCTATTTGAATTACCAGTCACCTTTGACAACAAGCTCTTAGCTACAAAAAAAGAAAGGCCAGAGTTATTTTTGCATATATAGCTGACAAACATGGAATTACGTACTCACCTCAGCTTTACTGGAGTAGTAGTAGCTTCCTTAGCATTAACATTACGGCATTCTGACTACCATTGGCTCTTGACAACTAACAAGCTCCGTATCCCCCCTAAAACGGCGAAGTTTTGAAATTACGTTTGGAAAAGGGTCTTCAATGTCATAGTAACCGGTCTCGGCAACTTTTTGTGTCTTGAAAAACAAGGGCTTTCACCGGAATTTTCTCATACTTTGGAGCTTAAGTTTAAAAAACTGGGGTCAAGCCTAAAAAGCCGAGTTTTTAGAAGAAAAAAGTTCCCTGCGCCCGCGTTTAGGGGTCATAGGTACCATCCATACACACATATAACTTATACCCGATTTTGCATTATCCACCCCTAATACTGTCTCGCACGCTTCGCTCGCGAATAATAATAATAATAATACAGTAGAACCTCCCTTATCCGGACTCCCAAGTTACGGGCACCTCCCTCTACCGGGCAGCTGCTATGTACCTTGTGGTTAGGTAAAGTATCCCAACTAGCAAATTTGACAGCTGCTTTTGGATGGGCAGTTCAGCTGGCAGCACTATTTTGAATGCAATTCTGAGATATGGGCAAATCTGAGATACGGGCACCCCTTGAAACCAAGGTGCCCGGATAAGAGAGGTTCTACTGTATACTATTATGTATTCCAAATGTTTTCTTAAATGTATAGAATTCTTTGACAGTAATACTGATTATTATATAAATTTCTGAGCTAGCTATGTGGTAAAAAAAATTAATAATAATAAAAAAGTCTAAAAAGGTTTTGAAGAGTTTGATGAGTCCACTAGATCCAGGGCCACGCTTGATGTGCTGTTCGTCACCATCCCGAGCTACTCTGGTTTCTGTCATAGCAGTCCTCATCAAAGCGCCACTTCTCACCTTCTGTCCATAATGCGCCAATCGGTTTCTGAGGATAATAAAAAAAATTACAAAAAATTGGCTGTAAACAATACCCATTAAAAGAAATGAACCTGGTAAACAACAACACATTAAAAATTAAAAATGTTTTTCTGTATAAATTACACTTGCATTTAGTATATTGGGCAAATAGCATGAGATAACTTTGTAAAGTGCAAATCCACAAACAAAGAAACTTAACTATCATAATCATTCCGCCACACACAACTTCAATTCTGACAAATCATATGGGTCTAATCAACACGAGATAAGGAAAAATGAGAGCACAAAAATTAGCAATAACAATAGGAGATTAAAATGCAATACTTTTAAACAGAAAATAGAGAGCGAAAGACTAAGGAAAAAAAAAAAAGGAAAAAAAAAAGAACATGAAAAAACAAACAAACAAACAAACAATTTATTAATCAGAAGTAAGCTGATCTTTTGTCAAAGTGAAAAATCTTTTTTATGAAGGGTGGAACTAACAAAATCAGACTGGTGTACAATTAAACCCAGAGGTGTAGGAAGCCAAATCAGATTGATGCAGCCACTTAACCACACCCACTTAACCACACCCTCTTGTTAGTGAATGAGACACTTTTGAATTTTAATGAACTAAGTCAAACTAATAACTTTTTAAAGTAATTATATAGTCTATATTGTATAGCTAACATAGCCACTTGGACATAAAGCAAACAACCATTTAAAATTAGAACTTAACAAATGCCTGGTCTGACTTTTAGCTGTCTTTGCTTTTGTTTTCTATAAACAATTAGCGTATTTAGCAACAAACAAAAAACTACGTCAGCAGACTTCTTATAGTGCTAAATGGCCACTTCTCAAAATCAAACCAACAACCTCTGAACTCACGTTTGTTTTTCCAAAAGATAGCTCGAAAAAATAAAGGAGGACATGGCAGGAGCGGAGTTTCGGGAATATCTTCCAAAATGGTCGGTATTGGCTGTTTACTCCCCGCAGAAGACATTGCCACAACGACCACTAGAGTCATTATGAGCCTTGCCTCTTTTTATCAAAATAGTGGTGCGGCCATGGCTGCGTGGCCGCACCCATTCTGACATCCCTGAAACCCAAAGTTGGGACAAAAGTGGGTACAACTCTATACCTGCAAGATTGCTGAATATCCCATTTGCTGTTGTTTAGCTAACATGTAGAAAAAATTTACGGTGTTTATGTCTGGAAGTGGTAAGTCATACTGCTGTTCACCATGGCCTAACAATCTGATAAGGTCAAGGGTCAACATGCTCATTCTATTTAACTAAGCACTATATAAATACTATAACATGGTTTATATAAATAGAACAAGGAAGAAAATGCCATCACTGAAATAAGGTTCTATCATGAGAGCGATGCTGTAATTGGAATGGGATACCTACTTTTGAAATTCTCACTGTCGAGCTCTCTGTGGAGATTTTATCGATAAATAAAAAGATACCTGGTGGCACATGCTCACCGTTTAATATAAGAAAGGTTTACATATCCCAATAAAACCAGAAAACCTCAAGTTTAGTGAGGACATCAGTTTAGAGCTTCAGTTTGCTGGCTGTCTGTCCAAGTTGTCATGCAGGATATACACAATAGGCATGCGCCACTAATTATCTTGCTGTTTATGTATGTGTGTATGTATATAAATAATATACAGTAGAACCTCTCTTATCCGGGCACCTTGGTTTCAAGGGGTGCCCGTATCTCAGATTTGCCCATATCTCAGAATTGCATTCAAAATAGTGCTGCCAGCTGAACTGCCCATCCAAAAGCAGCTGTCAAATTTGCTAGTTGGGATACTTTACCTAACCACAAGGTACATAGCAGCTGCCCGGTAGAGGGAGGTGCCCGTAACTTGGGAGTCCGGATAAGGGAGGTTCTACTGTATTTAGTATCTATACACTGCATGCTGTGGTAAGACATTGTCAAGAATATATCGGGTATACTGCAGCAACATATCTAGTACACATAGTATGGTGTACACCTGGTGTAAGGTAATGCACAGTACTCCAGTAATACAGTCCATTACGAAAGATACACACTGGTGCCATAAGTAAGATAGAGTCACTGGAGTATGCCACGTGTATAACAAAAGTATGACTTTTATGCACTGGTGTATATCCATTGCATGGTGTTGCTCATTACAGAGTTAAGTTCACTGTTAAATATTCCACTGTAAATGCATTTATGGAATATTTTGGTGTGTAATACCGGTATAGTTAAGTTTAAGGGTGCTGGGACATAGCAACGCGTGGGCACCGATTACGCCGTAAAAACCCACAAAAATGCGGTACTCATTTCCACTGCCAGCCTGGTCGCTAACAATAATGATGCAACGCCCGATTTGGCGCCGTTAGGATACTCCGCGTGGTCACTCTCCGTGACCAGTTTAGGTTCGCGTGGTTACTCTCCATAGCCACATGTTGGTTTACTGTTCCTCTTGAGATTGGAGTAATGCCAAAGAGATTGTCTTCAAAGAGGAAATTGCAACTGGCTGAGGCCACAAAAAAAAGGAGGAAATTACTTCATTTGTCTGGCACAGGTATGACTGAACAGTAACTCAGTAGAGTATATAAAACTGACTTATTAAAACAAAGTCATGATAAAATTAATATTTATATCAGTACAACAAACAAACCAGCAATTCAATATTACAATCATTAAAAAAAATCCAATAGTGGGGCCTGTTGATGACTCAACTGCTGCAGAGGATGCCATGAGGCTACCAGGGACATCTGAAGTCGACGCTGCGACGTCCCATACACCATTTGAGGACTACCATGCAGCAGTTAGCAACACCAAGTATGAAACCTCTGATAGTGAACTCTCTAAAGTAAATTACCTCTGTTTAGTGAACTTCCCTTAGCCCTCTACCCATTCCAATAGAAAATGTATGGCGTATCTCCTCCTCCTTAAAACAAACACCAATTTTCTGTATTAATATAACTAATGCAATGCATGATTGGAGGCAAATTATAAACAACCTCCGAAGGCAAACAAAATGATTTGTGAATTGCGAACCTGGTCCCAAATTGTTCTCAGTTCAGCAGTTCTACTGTATCAATTTTTGCACATGTCAGAGAACTCTTGGGATTTCATCTAATAACCCCAACATCAGTTGGGCAATCACCTCCTACAATACTCATAAACTGTGCCATGCTGAGACCATGCATCACAGATCTTTGTCCCCACTAATTATGGACCTTTATTAATAGTAATGTTTGTGTCATTTCTACACGATCATTCAATATGAGCCAAATATAGATGACACATACACACACACACATGGACATACACATGCGTGCGCACACACATATGCACATGTACATACACATACACAGTGACCTCCAATGAAATATCCAAATGGTATTTCCACTTTCCTTTTCCCCAGGCATTTTTGAGGGACTTGCCCATATTTTCTCTCGCCTCTTTTCATTTCTGTTTTATATTAGCAATGCACGTATTTCAAACTTTGCAATTCTAAATTTTGCTTCAATACATTGCAAATACATAAAACTCAGATTCACTCAAATACAATTACATTGAAATTACTGCAAAAAAAAATATTTTATTGCAATTAAATACAATTACAATGTATTTGACCGAACTCTGCCACATATACCACTCGCCTCTCCCTGGCCAGTGCTTTAGTAGTGAGTGTGGTGAAGGAGATGAGAGGAACATATCAAAACCAGTTAATAAGAATCTGATACCAGGTCCCCCCAACTAATACTAATAATAATAATAATAATAGTACGGCACATAAGTTTCCCATTCAAGAATGTATAGGAAAAATCACTGTTCAATTGAAATCGCACAGGTAAAGTGAAATAGCGTGTAAATAATTGAAATACCTCGATAACTAAGTGGAAACTAAGTGAAATACCACGGTAGCTAAGTGAAATAATACGGGTAAGTGCGCACGCGTGGAGCTTTAACCTTGGGAACATACAGTTCGAGTAGTTTCTAGTTGGAGACAATGTCATTCTTTACCACAGAAGCTCTACCCATATCAGATGGAATTAGGAGGAGCCATATGTTGAAAACGAAGTTCCAGAGGAAACTAATCCTGAAATTGAGTGAACGATATAGTGTAGCTACAATTGCAAATGACTTTTTTAAAAACTGGCTTACTATTTGAGTGATAGCAATGGAACCCGTGCTAATAAGGATCAATAGCACTCGTAAAGCTATTGAAATAGCACTACTCGTGCTATTAATCCCGAATATTATGGTTACCCGTGCTATTACTCATACTAATTATATCATAGCAACAAAAACAATAATAATAGTAAAAATGACAATAATAATAGCAATAATATAATAAGTAGCAAGTACTCTGCCATACAGTGGCGCTTGATGTAACATGTTTCACAAACTAGGAGTGCTGTAGCATAAGGTACTTTAATCTCTTAATTCTCTACCACCTGGTTTAGTTACATCATTTGTCCTCTCCTGCTCTCTTTCTTCCTGAACCCTTCCTTCGTTCTTCTTGAGTTCATGGATTCCCTTCTGCTTCTTTGTCTGTACCTCTTCCTGGTTCTCAGTGTCTCTGTACTTCAATCCATGATTGTGGAATTTGCCTTCCCTGTTCAATCCTCACCTTCTATTAGGTACACATGTCGTTTCCTTACTTGCCTCGTACTGAATGATACTTTAGCCATTCAATTAGTGGCGACATTTTACCATCCTGGCCCAGCCAATGAATTATTCATGAATATACACACAACTGTCATCGTCAAGCATATTATTATATAGACAATGATGACGATAAATAACAATAATAATAATACCATAGTCTACCGTGTCTACCGATACACGCTTAACCATTCACTTACAAAAATTGGCCGAGTGGGCACTCACCCATTTTTTGTACACGCGAGAATTTGCACACACACAAAATTTACATACACAGCATTATTGAAAACCTGCACAGGCTGCACTACTTACTCGACTTAATTAACAAAACTAACATAAGACATCAGATTCAATAATCTTTAAGGCTTTCTGGACATTCACCATTGATATTTTAGTCAGAAAAGTCAGCCTTCACTGCCGTCAATTTGCTTGAAATGGCACAGCAGAGGATGCAATTTAAAACCTGGGCATTAATATTTATCAGAGAAATGGACAGAGTGGGCGCTGTCGTGATAGTGGGTGCCTACCCCGTAGAATACAATAATAAATAGTCAGAATAATCAAATCTGGTACTACAAAAGTTACCACTGCTCAAGAAAATGAGGTAAGAAAGTAATTTTGTATTTGTGTGCTAAAATTGATTGTCTTTTGTTTTTGTAGTGAGAGCTTGTTGTCAAGAATTCAAGGTAATTCAGATGGTCAAAGTAACTTCAATTTGATACTACAGAAGTTATGAATACTCAAGAATGAGGTAAGTAGTAATTTCATATATTTGTTGGCTAAAATTACAAATAATAACACTGGTTTATTTTTTATCGTAGCGGAGAGCTTGTTCAAGAGTTACTGGTGATTGAGATTATCAGAATGGCAGATGCTTGATACTACAAAAATTACCATTAATCAGGTAAGAGAGTGATTTTGTATTTGTTTGCTGAAATCAAATGTCATAACTGCTATTATAGTGTTTGCATGAAGTAAGCTAAAAATAGTAACATTATGTTACCTAACTATCAGGCTCGCTCGCCATTTGTACTCAAGCTTACCACTAGTATGTATGTATGTATGTATGGATGGTACGTATGCCCTTTAAACGCGCAGGGAACTTTTTTCTCCTAAAAACATGGCTTATTAGGCTTGACCCCAGTTTATTCTGAAACAACAGCATTAAGCAAGCCTTACTTTAAACTTAAGCTCCGAAGTGTGAGAAAATTCCGGCGAAAACGCTTTTTTTTCAAGACACAAAAAGTTGCTTCGACCGGTTACTATGGCATTGAACACCCTTCTTCTCCGTTTCAGGGGGATCGATACGGAATGCTGATTGTTGGTTGTCAAGAGCCATTGGTAGTCAGAATGCCGTAATATTAAGGCTAAAGAGGCTACCATTACTCTAGGGAAGCTGAAGTAAGTACGTAATTCCATACTTGTTACCTAAATATACAAAAATAACTCTGGCCTTTTTTATGTAGCTAAGAGCTTGTTGTCAACAGTGACTGATAAATTCAAATAGTCAGAATGGCTTAAATTTCATACTACGGAAGTTACCACTGCTCAAGAAAATGAGGTAAGAAAGTTATTTTGTATTTGTGTGCTAAATTGATGGTCTTTTGTTTTTGTAGCTGAGAGCTTGTTGTCAAGAATTCACAGTAATTCAGATAGTCAAAGTAACTGAAATTTGATACTACAGAAGTTATCAATACTCAGGAAATTGAGGTAAGTAGTAATTCCATATTTGTTGGCTTAAATTACAAATAATAACTCTGACTTTTTGTTTATTGCAGCTGAGAGTTTGTTCATAGGTTATTACTGGTAATTGAGATTATCAGAGTGGCAGATGTTTGATACTACAAAAGTTAACAAATCAGGTAAGAGAATGATTTTGTATCTGTTTGCTGAAATAAAAGGTTATTATAGTGTTTCCATGAACTAAGCTAAAACATAGTAACAATACTGTAGTTTTATGTTACCTAACTCGATATTTGTGCTCAAGCACACCACTAGTATGTATTTATGTATGTATGGATTGATGGTACGTATGCCCTTTAAACGCGCGTGCAGGGAACTTTTTTCTACAAAACACACAGCTTTTTAGGCTTGACCCCACTTTATTCAGAAACTACAGCATTAAGCAAGCCTTACTTTATACTTAAGCTCCAAAGTGTGAGAAAATTCCTGTGAAAACGCTTGCTTTTCAATAAACAAAAAGTTGATTCGACCGGTTACTATGGCATTGAAGACCCTTTCCAGACTTAATTTCAAAACTTCGCCGTTTTATGGGGGGATACGAAGTGCCGATTGTTGGTTGTCAAGAGCCATTGGTAGTCAGAATGCGAAGGAAGCTACTACTTCTCAAGGGAAGCTGAGGTAAGTATGCAATTCCATATTTTTTAGCTAAATATGCAAAATTAACACTGGCCTTTCTTTTTTGTAGCTAAGAGCTTGACAACAGTGACTGGTATGTATATTCAAAAAGTCAGATTGGCTTAAATTTGGTACTACAAAAGTTACCACTGCTCAAGAAAATGAGGTAAGAAAGTAATTTTGTATAAGCTCTAAAGTGTGAGAAAACTCCTGCAAAAATGCTTGCTTTTCAAGAAACAAAAAGTTGATTCGACTGGTTACTATGGCATTGAAGACCCTTTTCCAGACTTAATTTTAAAACTTCTCCGTTTCAGGGGGATACGGAATGCCGATTGTTGGTTGTCAAGAGCCATTGGTAGTCAGAATGCCGTAGTATTAATGCTAAGGAAGCTACTACTACTGGAGGGAAGCTGAGGTAAGTACGTAATTCCATATTTGTTAGCTAAATATGCAAAAATAACTCTGGCCTTTCTTTTATGTAGCTAAGAGCATGTTGTCAACAGTGACTGGTAAATTCAGGTAGTCAGAATGGCTCAAATTTAGTACTACAACAGTTACCACTGCTCACAAAGATGAGATAAGAAAGTAATTTTGTATTTGTGTGCTAAAATTGATTGTCTTTTGTATTTGTAGTTGAGAGCTTGTTGTCAAGAATTCACGGTAATTCAGATAGTCAAAGTAACTTACTACAGAAGTTATGAATACTCAGGAAATTGAGGTAAGTAGTAATTCCATATTTGTTGGCTAAAATTACAAATAATAACATTGGTTTATTTTTTATCATAGCTGAGAGCTTGTTCAAGAGTTACTGGTAATTGAGATCATCAGAATGGCAGATGTTTGATACTACAAAAGTTAACAAATCAGGTAGGAGAGTGATTTTGTATTTGTTTGCTGAAATAAGAGGTCATAACTGCTATTATAGTGTTTGCATGAACTAAGCTAAAACATAGTAACAATACTTATTTTTATGTTACCTAACTATCAGGCTCGCTCGCCATTTGTGCACAAGCACACCACTAGTATGTATATATGTGTGTATGGATGGTACGTATGCCCTTTAAACGCACGCAGGGGAACTGTTTTCTCCAAAAAACACGGCCTTTTAGGCTTAACCCCAGTTTGTTCTGAAACTACAGCATTAAGCAAGCCTTACTTTATACTTAAGCGCAGAAGTGTGAGAAAATTCCGGCGAAAACGCATGCTTTTCAAGACACAAAAAGTTGATTCGACCGGTTACTATGGCATTGAAGACCCTTTTCCAGACTTAATTTCAAAACTTCGCCGTTTTAGGGGGGATGCGGTGTGCCGATTGTTAGTTGTCAAGAGCCATTGGTAGTCAGAATGCCGTAATATTTATGCTAAGGAAGCTACTACTACTCAAGAGAAGCTGAGGTAAGTACGTAATTCCATATATTTGTTAGCTAAATATGCAAAAATAACTCTGGCCTTTCTTTTTTGTAGCTAAGAGCTTGTTGCCAACAGTGACTGGTAAATTCAAATAGTCAGAATGGCTCAAATTTGGTACTACAACAGTTACCACTGCTCAAGAAATCGAGGAAAGAAAGTAATTTTGTATTTGTGTGCTAAAATTGATTGTCTTTTGTATTTGTAGCTGAGAGCTTGTTGTCAAGAATTCGAGGTAATTCAGATAGTCAAAGTAACTTCAATTTGATACTACAGAAGTTATCGATACTCAGGAAATTGAGGTAAGTAGTAATTCCATTATTATTTTGTTGGCTAAAATTACAAATACTTATCTTTTTATCGTAGCTGAGAGCTTGTTCAAGAGTTACTTGTAATTGAGATTATCAGAATGGCAGATGTTCGATACTACAAAAGTTACCATTAATCAGGTAAGAGAGTGATTTTCGTATTTGTTTGCTGAAATATAAGGTCATAACTGCTATTATAGTGTTTGCATGAACTAAGCTAAAACATAGTAACAATACTTAGTTTTATGTTACCTAACTATCAGGCTCGCTCGCCATTTGTGGTCAAGCACACCACTAGTCTAACCTTGAATGTACACCTAAAATGTACGTCGAACCAGAAAGAGCATGCAAAATAAGGAGGTTTGATAGTAAGTGTGAGACTGGTCTCCTCACTGTCTGAGTTCTGTATGCAGGCACCACCCACTAAACCCAATGATATATATCACTCTTTTTTTCTCTGTTTGTATTCATTCCATTATTGTTGAATATCTGAAACCTAGTTGCTGCAAGCTCAGTATCTATACTTAATCTATCTCTTTAGCTTTGCCTTCACAGTAGGCATAGTTTATCTATTTTATCTATCAGTAGTCACTCTAGCTTGTACTTAGCCTAGCTAGCTGTGGTTGCTAATCGTACTGCTCAATCTAAATAAATAGATACAGTTCCTCTGATTCCTCCAGTGCTTCTGGTCCCATTAGTGTCACCAGTTCCATTATTTCCAGTTACACCAGTTCCCACAGTTCCTCTGACTCCACCAATAATCATCATCATCATCATCATTTTCACTTCAATATATGCATGATGTAATGATGTTGAGAATGTAATTCTTATTATCATTATTTTGAATGTACTTAATGATTTACTTATGGCAGTATTTTCCCATCACCTGTATTCTTGGTTATACTTATAATGTATGCAGTATTATAATTACACTTTCTTTTGTTTTAAGCAACAGTTTCTATTGAAACATAGTAAGTTGGCATTGTTATATCATGTTACTTTTCAGATACACAAATGGAAACCTTTTTTATTAAAGCCAGTATTGTGAATTTGTAATAATACAGGGTGTTTCACAATTGATAGACATCTCTATCACTTTCATTGTTGAATGATTTTCAGGCAGATTAAATTGATTAAAAGAAAAGTACCCAACTATAAATGTATCATAATTCATAATTGTTGCTTGTGAGTTATAGATTTTGAAAAATACAAAAAAATAAATGGCTAAGGAATACACTGTGAACAATGTTTTAGCTATTTTGAATTTTTAATGCAAATTACAAAGTAATAATAATGAGCAATGCTTACAATCACAAATGAGAACTATGTGTACTGAAAATATGAATCAAAAATTTATCCATTTCATATTTCACCAGTTCCTCCAGTACTTCCTGTCTCACCAGTGTCACCAGTTCCATTATTTCTGGTTCCTCCAGTTTCACCAGTTCCCACAGTTCCTCTGATCCCTCCAGCACGTCCGGTTCCACCAGTGTCGCCAGTTCCATTCTTTCTGGTTCCTCCAGTTATACCAGTTCCCACAATTCCTCTGATTCCGCCAGCATTTCCGGTCCCACCAGTGTCGCCAGTTCCATTATTTCTGGTTCCTGCAGTTATACCAGTTCCCACATTTCCTCTGATTCCTCCAACACTTCCAGTCCCACCAGTGTCACCAGTTCCATTATTTCTGGTCCCTCCAGTTATACCAGTTCCCACAATTCCTCTGATTCCGCCAGCATTTCCGGTCCCACCAGTGTCGCCAGTTCCATTATTTCTGGTTCCTGCAGTTATACCAGTTCCCACATTTCCTCTGATTCTTCCAACACTTCCAGTCCCACCAGTGTCACCAGTTCCATTATTTCTGGTTCCTCCAGTTATACCAGTTCCCACAGTTCCTCTGATTCTTCCAGTACTTCCGGTCCCACCAGTGTCACCAGTTCCATTATTTCTGGTTCTTCCAGTTATATCAGTTCTCACAATTCCTCTGATTCCTCCAGTACTTCCTGTCTCACCAGTGTCACCAGTTCCATTATTTCTGGTTCCTCCAGTTTCACCAGTTTCCACAGTTCCTCTGATCCCTCCAGCACGTCCGGTTCCACCAGTGTCGCCAGTTCCATTCTTTCTGGTTCCTCCAGTTATACCAGTTTGCACAGTTCTTCTGATTCCTCCAGTACTTCCAGTCCTACCAGTGTTGCCAGTTCCATTATTTCCAGATCCTCCAGTGTAATCTGTTCTAACTGCAGCTTTCACACCTTAAGATAAATAGAAGACAAATCCAAATATTACTTTTGAATTATATAACTTTATGTTTCTCTAAGAAGTCTTTAGTGAGTCTAAACTACAACACGGTAACTAAATGTAAATGATATAATTAATAAAAGGGCACCGTGGCTTTATGAAGTTGATAGTAGCTGCTATCTTCCTCTGTTATTTAACATACCTTCAGAATCATATTGGACCACCATATTGTCTTGGCTGGGTGCTCGGCTGCCTACAGGTAAGATTCCCAACAATAACATGGCTACTATTAGGTATTTGTGCATATTTTTGTATATACCTGATGGTTGCAGTGTAAACACTAGCAAATGCTATCACGATCAAGGTCAACATAGTCAGATTATTTATGTCTGCTATTAAAACATACTGTAGATACTAACTTGTAAGAATTAATCAAAATGGACAAAAAAAGGAACCTTTGGGAGTAATTTTAACCTTTCATGGTTAGTTTTTAAATATATTGACTATTATTCAATGCAAGTTTCTGTTGAGCTAACATGTAGGCATTGTACTCATGTTTTTTCAGATATACAAGTGGAAACCCTATTATATAAACATAATTGAGAAAGATATGATAAGAAAGGGTATTTCAATTTAAAATATATCTCGTCTAGCCCTTTCACAGTGAATTGAGACTGATGATACAAAAACTTCAAAAATCATATTAATGAATTCAATAAAGAAAAAAGTACCCAACAACTATACATCATATTGTTGCTCATTAGTTATAGGTCTTGAAAGCCACAAAATATGTTGCCTAGCAACAAACCACAAATATATTTTGTTGAACTTTTATTATAACTTATAATGAAACAGATTGCTCCAAATTCAGTTACTGCTATCACCAGTGAAAAGCTTACTAACAACCAAATGGTGATGCTGTAATATTTGGTTTTATTGTTGCCATTATGGACTTCTAATTAATATGAACACTTGGATATAATTTGAAGGTAGCTTGAAACAATGCGCACCTAAAGCAAACTTAATACATGTTATAAGAGTGCTGAGTATTACTATCGTGTGTGTGTGAGCTGGAACTGTCCAATAACAATAATAATAATAATTATTATTATTATTATTATTATTATTATTATTATTACTATTATTATTATTATTATTATAATTATTACTATTATTATTATTATAATTATCATCATAATCATCATCATCATTTTCACTTCAATATTTATACATGATGTTGACTAGGTCTACCCCCTGGTATGAGCTGTATTTAAGAGACAAACTTTAATCTTCGCATACACACAATCACACATGTACATCGATCATTTATAACTGCCGGCAAACTATGTTGTCTGGCGATGCATTGTAACCGTAGTTAGTACTTTAAAAGTACTTTTAACCAGATTACTATTTTACTGAGTATTATTGTGTTTGGTAATAATGACACAAGGAGCACTCTGGTCCTTCGAGAAACTATAGCTACAAATAGCTAAAACCATTCCCATTATTGCACTAGCCGATTGTGGACAGGGAGCTTGTGAAAGTCATCCTTGCCCCCTTCAGATGTAACGATGTTGAGAATGTAATTCTTATTATCATTATTATGAATGTACTTAATGATTTATTTATGGCAGTATTTTCCCATCACCTGTATTCTCGGTTATACTTATAATGTATGTAGTATTATATTACACTTTCTTTTGTTATACGCAACAGTTTATATTGAAACATAGAAAGTTGGCATCGTTACATCATGTTACTTTTCAGATACACAGATGGAAACCTTTTTTTATTAAAGCCAGTATTGTGAATTTGTAATAATACAGGGTGTTTCACAATTGATAGACATCTCTAACACTTTCATTGTTGAATAATTTTCAGGCAGATTAAATTGATTAAAAGAAAAGTACCCAACTATAAATGTATCATAATTCATAATTGTTGCTTGTGAGTTATAGATTTTGAAAAATACAAAAAAATAAATTGCTAAGGAATACACTGTGAACAATGTTTTAGCTATTTTGAATTTTTAATGCAATTTACAAAGTAATAATAATGAGCAATGCTTACAATCACAAATGAGAACTATATGTACTGAAAATATGAAGCAAAAATTTATCCATTTCATTTTTCACCAGTTCCTCCAGTACTTCCCGTCCACCCAGTGTCACCAGTTCCATTATTTCTTGTTCTTCCAGTTATACCAGTTCCCACAGTCCCTCTGATTCCTCCAGCACTTCCGGTCCCACCATTGTCACCAGTTCCATTATTTCTGGTTCCTCCAGTTATACCAGTTCCCACAGTTCCTCTGATTCCTCCAGTACTTCCAGTCATTCCAGTGTTGCCAGTTCCATTATTTCCAGATCCTCCAGTGTAATGTGTTCTAACTGCAGCTTTCACACCTTAAGATAAATAGAAGACAAATCCAAATATTACTTTTGAATTATATAACATTATGATTCCCTAAGAACTCTTTAGTGAGTCTAAACTACAACACAGTAACTAATTGTAAAAGATGTAATTAATAAACGGGCACCATGGCTTTATGAACTTGATAGCAGCCAGACCCCGGAGCACTTCCCCCACTCTTAAGCCACTGTCACATGCTTGCACACTGCTAGCCATTTCAGACTACGCTAGGTAGCGTAACAAATTTAGCTTCTTTGTTGACAATGGGGGTAGTATTGCATAACCATACCCTTTACCTATGCTAAAAAACCTTGAGCAGTTTGTACACTTACCCAATCTGATTGGGGAGAGCACAAACAATAGCTGACACTTTACAGAAGATAATGTATAATATAATATATATATCTATATATAAATATATTATATATATATGCATTTTCTTAAATTTGTACCTGTGATACTATTATCAAAATTTAACATCTAAGATGAGTTGTTCTATAGGCTATATGCATAAATATAGATTAAAGGTTTTGGTTAAATATGTGTCACTCATTCTCCAGTTTCTCCAGTATCATCAGTTTCTCCAGTATCATCAGTTTCTCCAGTTTCTCCGGTTTCACCAGTTTCTCCAGTTTCTCCAGTTTCTCCTCCCCCAGTTTCTCTGGTGTCTTCTTCCCCAGTTTCTACGGTTTCTCCAGTTTCTCCGGTTTCTCCATCTCCACCAGTTTCTCCAGTTTCTACTTCTCCACCAGTTTCTCCGGTTTCACCTGTTTCTCCGGTTTCTCCAGTTTCTCCGGTTTCACCTGTTTCTCCGGTTTCTCCTGTTTCACCAGTTTCTCCAGTTTCTCCGGTTTCACCTGTTTCTCCGGTTTCTCCAGTTTCTCCGGTTTCTCCGGTTTCTCCAGTTTCTCCGATTTCACCTGTTTCTCCAGTTTCTCCGGTTTCTCCGGTTTCTCCAGTTTCTCCGGTTTCACCTATTTCTCCGGTTTCTCCGGTTTCTCCGGTTTCTCCTGTTTCACCTGTTTCTCCAGTTTCTCCGGTTTCTCCGGTTTCACCAGTTTTTCCAGTTTCTATAGTTTCCCCTGTTTCACCTGTTTCTCCAGTTTCTCCAGTTTCTCCGGTTTCTCCAGTTTCTCCGGTTTCACCAGTTTCTCCAGTTTCTCCGGTTTCACCTGTTTCTCCGGTTTCTCCAGTTTCTCCGTTTTCACCTGTTTCTCCAGTTTCTCCGGTTTCACCAGTTTCTCCAGTTTCTCCGGTTTCACCTGTTCCTCCGGTTTTTCCAGTTTCTCCGGTTTCTCCGGTTTCACCTGTTTCTCCAGTTTCTCCGGTTTCACCAGTTTTTCCAGTTTCTCCGGTTTCCTCTGTTTCACTTGTTTCTCCAGTTTCTCCAGTTTCTCCAGTTTCTCCAGTTTCTCCGGTTTCACCTCTTTCTCCGGTTTCTCCAGTTTCTCCGGTTTCACCTGTTTCTCCAGTTTCTCCGGTTTCACTAGTTTCTCCAGTTTCTCCGGTTTCACCTGGTTCTCCAGTTTCTCCAGTTTCACCAGTTTCTCCGGTTTCACCAGTTTCTCCGGTTTCTCCGGTTTCACCTGTTTCTTCGGTTTCCCCAGTTTCTCCGGTTTCTCCGGTTTCACCTGTTTCTCCGGTTTCTCCAGTTTCTCTGGTTTCTCCCATTTCACCTGATTCTCCAGTTTTTCCAGTTTCTCCGGTTTCTCCGGTTTCACCTGTTTCTCCAGTTTCTCCGGTTTCACCAGTTTCTCCAGTTTCTCCGGTTTCCTCTGTTTCACTTATTTCTCCGGTTTCTCCAGTTTCTCCAGTTTCTCCAGTTTCTCCAGTTTCTCCGGTTTCACCTCTTTCTCCGGTTTCTCCAGTTTCTCCGGTTTCACCTGTTTCTCCAGTTTCTCTGGTTTCACTAGCTTCTCCAGTTTCTCCGGTTTCACCTGGTTCTTCAGTTTCTCCGGTTTCACCTGTTTCTCCGGTTTCTCCAGTTTCTTCGGTTTCTCCAGTTTCACCTGTTTCTCCAGTTTCTCCAGTTTCTCCAGTTTCTCCAGTTTCTCCACTTTCTCCGGTTTCACCTGTTTCTCCAGTTTCTCCAGTGTCTTCAGTTTCTCCAGTAGTGTCCTCACGAACAGCGGCTTCCATACCTTCAAGATTTTATTAATTAAGTCAGTTAGCATGAAGTAAAATATGTATACTTTCAATGCAAACTATGCTATTTACATTGTACATGCTCATAAAAATAATAAGAAACGTTATGGCCGGTCCTCTATCTTAACAAAAAAATATATTCTTCTACATTATCTTATTCTTCCATCACCAAGACACCTCAGGGAGTCTAAACTTTGAATAGAATAGTCCAAATATTAAACACAATAGAATATAATTGCTGCCATGGCTTTATGAATTTGGTTACACTATGACATTATTTACCCTCCTGCTTCACATACCTCGAGTATCATGTTGGACTACTTTATCTCGGCCATGTGGTCTACTGCCTGCAATACCAATCACATAGTGTTGGTTTTAAGATTAATTAGTATTTCCGAATACTTTTATATTTACCTGATGGTGCAGTGTAAACGCTACCTAATGTTATTAAGGTCAAGGCCAGTACAATCAGATTCTTCATGTCTGCTTACCACACCACGTAGCTACTACAATCAATCAAAAAACATAGAAACAAAAGGATCTTTTGAGAGCATTTGTAACTCTTCATTTTTATAGAAAAAGCTTTATAATTGTATGCAGTATTATATTACACTTTCTTTTGTTTTAAGCAACAGTTTCTATTGACACATAGGAAGTTGGCATTGTTATACCATGTTACTTTTCAGATACACAGATGGAAACCTTTTTATTAAAGCCAGTATTATAATAATACAGGGTATTTAACAATTGATAAAACGTCTCTAACACCTTCATTGTTGAATAATTTTCAGGCAGATTAAATTCATTAAAAGAAAAGTACCCAACTGTAAATGTATTATAATTCATAATTTTTGCTTGTGAGTTATAGATTTTAAAAAATACAAAAAAAATGCTAAGAAATAAACTGCGAACAAAGTTTTAGCTATTTTGAATTTTTAATGCAAATTACAAATGAACAATGTTAACAATCACAAATGAGAACTATATGTACTGAAAAAATGAAGGAAAAAATTTATCCATTTCATATTTCACCAGTTCCTCCAGTACTTCCCGTCCACCCAGCACCAGTTCCATTATTTCTGGTTCCTCCAGTTATACCAGTTCCCACAGTTCCTCTGATTCCTCCAGCACTTCTGGTCCTACCAGTGTCGCCAGTTCCATTATTTCTGGTTCCTCCAGTTAAACGAGTGCCAATAGTTCCTCTGATTCCTCCAGCATTTCCGGTCCACCCAGTGTCGCCAGTTCCATTATTTCTGGTTCTTCCAGTTATACCAGTGCCAAGAGTTTCTCTGATTCCACCAGCACTTCCGGTCCCACCAGTGACGCCAGTTCCATTATTTCTGGTGCATCCAGTTATGCCAGTTCCCACAGTTCCTCTGATTTCTCCAGTACTACTTCTGGTCCCCCCACCAGTATCACCAGTTCCATTATTTCTGGTTCCTCCAGTTATACCAGTGCCAATAGTTCCTCTGATTCCTCCAGCACTTCCAATCCCACCAGTGTCGCCAGTTCCATTATTTCTGGTTCCTCCAGTTAAACCAGTGCCAATAGTTCCTCTGATTCCTCCAGCATTTCCGGTCCCACCAGTGTCGCCAGTTCCATTGTTTCTGGTTCTTCCAGTTATACCAGTGCCAAGAGTTTCTCTGTTTCCTCCAGCACTTCTGGTCCCACCTGTGTCGCCAGTTCCATTATTTCTGGTTCTTCCAGTTATACCAGTGCCAAGAATTTCTCTGTTTCCTCCAGCACTTCCGGTCCCACCAGTGTCGCCAGTTCCATTGTTTCTGGTTCTTCCAGTTATACCAGTGCCAAGAGTTTCTCTGTTTCCTCCAGCACTTCTGGTCCCACCTGTGTCGCCAGTTCCATTATTTCTGGTTCTTCCAGTTATACCAGTGCCAAGAGTTTCTCTGTTTCCTCCAGCACTTCCGGTCCCACCAGTGTCGCCAGTTCCATTATTTCTGGTTCCTCCAGTTATACCAATTCCCACAGTTCCTCTGATTCCACCAGCATTTCCGGTTCCACCAGTGTCACCAGTTCCATTATTATTGGTTCCTCCAGTTATACCAGTTCCCACAGTTCCTCTGATTCCTCCAGCACTTCCGGTCCCACCAGTGTCGCCAGTTCCATTATTTCTGGTTCTTCCGGTTATACCAGTTCCCACAGTTCTTCTGATTCCTCCAGTACTTCCAGTCCTACCAGTGTTGCCAGTTCCATTATTTCCAGATCCTCCAGTGTACTGTGTTCTAACTGCAGCTTTCACACCTTAAGATAAATAGAAGACAAATCCAAATATTACTTTTGAATTATATAACTTTATGTTTCCCTAAGAACTCTTTAGTGAGTCTAAACTACAACACATGTAAATGATATAATTAATAAAAGGGCACCATGGCTTTATGAAGTTGATAGCAGCTGCTATCTTCCTCTGTTATTTAACATACCTTCAGAATCATATTGGACCACCACATTGTCTTGGCTGGGTGCTCGGCTGCCTACAGGTAAGATTCCCAACAATAACATGGCTACTATTAGGTATTTGTGCATATTTTTGTGTTTACCTGATGGTGCAGTGTAAACACTAGCAAATGCTATCACGATCAAGGTCAGCATAGTCAGATTCTTCATGTCTGCCATTAAAACATACTGTAGATACTAACTTGTAAGAATTAATCAAAATGAACCAAAAAAGGATCCTTTGGGAGTAATTTTAACCTTTCATATTTATAGCGAGTTGTTATTGTTCAATGCAACAGTTTCTGTTGAGCTAACATGTAGGCATTGTACTCTTGTTCTTTTTTACTTTTCAGATATACAAATGGAAACCCTATTCTACAAACATAATTGAGAAAGATACAATAACATAGGGTATTTCAATTAAAATACATCTCGTCTAGCCCTTTCATAGTGAAATGAAACGGATGATACAAAAACTTCAAAAATCATATTAATGAATTCAATAAAGAAAAAAGTACCCAACAACTATACATCATATTGTTGCTCATTAGTTATACGTTTTGAAAGCCCCAAAATATGTTGCCTAGCAACAAACCACAAATATATATATACTGCATGAATCCATACCAGCTTCAGCAGAGAAAACCTAAAGCAGTAAGTAAGCAATGGATGTATGGTAAGATACCTCTGTCTATTATAGTTGTTAGATACATTCCTTTATTAGGTACTGAACAGAGCCTGATAACTGTTGCCACATAGAAAATGCATTAAAGTAAACAGGATGTGGCTTAGGGCAATATTTTTCCATATCACCTGTGTTCATAGTTATTACGTTGGGTTATTACGTCCCCCTAGGTAAATTTCTTGTTACCAAGGTATTCGCGCATGAGCAGTACCTAATAAATTTATTATCCATTGGATACCCGAGAATATCACTCGTCTGATTGGTGGTATTTATGCTCGTGCCTGCGGCACTCGCGTAAATACTAAGCCAACAGACTCGTGATATTCTCCTGTATCAAATGAATAATATACATGTATTAGCCACTCAGCTGCTAACAACTATGCCTAGGACACTTAGACAGGCTAGAAGTCAGTTTGAGACACTGGCTAAGAAGAAATGTGACCTATGTCTTACTGACAAGCACTAAGTGTCACAGCAACAGCTTTTTAATTCATTTAATCTAATTTTTTCCTTACGGCTATTGTTGAGCCCCCTTCTCCCTTCCCCCCTCACTTCAAACTTCTTTGACGCCTAGTAATAGCAGCATTAGGAATTTAATCTTGTGCCAGCCATAAGAGCACATTGCTGAATTTATTAACCCTCACAGCGCACGCGCGATAGGATTTGTAGTAGTCATCCTGTCTGTTTGTTTGTCTGTCGCCAAACTCTGATTTTTGTGATTACATGACAGTTGGCGGTTAAAACTGTGATTTCAGAGAAAGCGAAGCTATTGATTAACTCCGTGCAGGTACTAGCTTTTGTGGGTAACGTCCCTTAGTAATCACGTGAGCGAATAATAATCTTGCAGTATACGGTAGTTTTGCAGCGTACGGTAGTTTTGCAGCGTGCGGTAGCTAGTCTTTTTCTGTATGCGGGTATAGGTATAGTTTTGCGGTAAGTTGTAATGTTGCAGTACACTGGAATTCTTAGTATTGAGTTAACTACCGAGTGTGTGAATGGAAGTTCCCCTTGAAACTACCCGTGAGTGAGCCTTATGTATGTTAAGGGTGCTCACACATCCGGTTACGCGGTACGCCCACACAAATCAATTAACTGTTGCTATGGAAGGTAACTCCGATTCTATACCTTGCAGGTCCACGCTGTCCAGGGGATCTCTGAGACCCGTCAACTGACAGCCAACTGATCCAGAATGACTAACACACAAACGGAACTGCAAGAGTTATGAAGCCTTAAAGTCTCAAAAGTAAACGCCACTATTTGGAAACAGAGGAAGACTATGGAAGCTGGAATTTCGCCCACCGCTTACTATATAGCTAATTGTTACAAAGTTGTCGATTTTGTTTTTCTCGTTTCTATTGTGTTTTATATTTATTCACATTTTCACGTGATTTTTTTCCAGTCGGGTCACGACTGTACACTATATTAAAAAACTAAATCGACAACTTTAATTACCTTGTTAAGTTATGCTGCAGTACTAAAAATGAAAGACTAACTCTTGGTCCTTCTGGACTTGGACTGTAAAATAGATTCCAATTGTCTTGCACTTTTTTGCTACCGTGCAATTTTCTAGCCCCGCCCTCCGTAAGCCGAGTTAACTATACTTACCACGGTCTGCCAGGAAGCTCTTATCTATGCGCGGGTATTTAAGGTCCGCCCTCTACCTCTACAACTCGGTGGTTTCGTGGTTTATTTCTAAATTAAGCCGCGCGCGAGCGTTGCTATGTGCCAGCACCCTCAACTTCTCTTTTGAAGAGAGCCGATTTACATCTATCGTTTTCATTGCACAGCTCTACAGTAGCTAATCAAGGAGAAACCATTAGTGGAAGGTGATCTATTGCCCTTACCTGACAAGTCATAGCTAGATAGCTGAATTTGACCTCCCAAGCTTAAAAAAATCACCTTGTAACTTCTTTCTGCTTGTGACGCAATACTAAAGTGATTTGAGTGCTTGGGGAATTTTTTCTTGAAATGGGTACCCCTGTCTAATAAGAGTACTTATTATTCAAGCTTTACTTTCAATGAATATCATTAAAATTTAAAAGTGGGGGGAGGGAGACATGTAACCGTATATAGCCTGATTGGTCTGAGAAATGATTTAATTGGCGAGCGAGCGTAGTGAGCGAGACACTTACAGGGGTAACACAATCGAAAATCGGGGATGTTTGTTTATTTATTTATTGGCGAGCGAGCGTAGCGAGCGAGACAGTATTAGGGGTGGATAATGCAAAATCGGGTATATGTTATATGTATATATGTATGTGGGATGGTACGTATGCCCTTTAAACGCGCTCGCGCGGAACTTTTTTCTCCCAAAAAACACGGCTTTTTAGGCTTGACCCCCAGTTTATTCTGAAACTACAGGATTAAGCAAGCCTTACTTTATACTTAAGCTCCAAAGTGTGAGAAAATTCCTGCGAAAATGCTTGATTTTCAAGAAACAAAAAGTTGATTCGACCGGTTACTATGGCATTGAAGACCCTTTTCCAGACTTAATTTCAAAACTTCGCCGTTTTATGGGGGGATACGGAGTGCCGGTTGTTGGTTGTCAAGAGCTGTTGGTAGTCAGAATGCCGTAGTATTAATGCTAAGGAAGCTACTACTTCTCGAGGGAAGCTGAGGTAAGTACGTAAATCCATATTTGTTAGCTAAATATGCAAAATTAACTCTGGCCTTTGTTTTTTGTAGCTAAGAGCTTGTCAACAGTGACTGGTAAATTCAAATAGTCAGATTGGCTCAAATTTGGTACTACAAAAGTTACCACTGCTCAAGAAAATGAGGTAAGAAAATAATTTTGTATTTGTGTGCTAAAATTGATTGTTTTTGTTTTTGTAGGTGAGAGCTTGTTAAGAATTCAAGGTAATTCAGATGGTCAAAGTAACTTCAATCAGAAGTTATCAATACTCAAGAATGATGTAAATAGTAATTCCATATTTGTTGGCTAAAATTACAAATAATAACACCGGTTTATTTTTTTATCGTAGCTGAGAGCTTGTTCAAGAGTTACTGGTGATTGAGATTATCAGAATGGTTGATGTTTGATACTACAAAAGGTACCATTAATCAGGTAAGAGAGTGATTTTGTATTTGTTTGCTGAAATAAAAGGTCATAACTGCTATTATAGTGTTTGCATGAACTAAGCTAAAACATAGTAACAATACTTAGTTTTATGTTACCTAACATCAGGCTCACTCGCCATTTGTGCTCAAGCACGCCACTAGTATATATGTATGTATGGATGGATGGTACGTATGCTCTGTAAACGCGCGCGCGGGGAACTTTTTCTCTCCTAAAAACACGGTTATTTAGGCTTGACTCCAGTTTATTCTGAAACTACAGCATTAAGCAAACCTTACTTTATACTTAAGCTCCGAAGTATGAGAAAATTCCTGCTAAAACGCTTGTTTTCAAGACACAAATAGAGTATTCTACCGGTTACTATGGCAATGAAGACCCTTTTCCAGACTTAATTTCAAAACTTCGCCGTTTTAGGGGGGATACGGAGTGCCGATTGTTTGGTTGTCAAGAGCCGTTGGTAGTCAGAATGCCGTAGTATTAATGCTATGGAAGCTACTACTTCTCGAGGGAAGCTGAGATAAGTACGCAATTCCATATTTGTTAGCTAAATATGCAAAATTAACTCTGGCCTTTCTTTTTTGTAGCTAAGAGCTAGTCAATAGTGACTGGTAAATTCAAATAGTCAGAATGGCTCAAATTTGGTACTACAAAAGTTACCACTGCTCAAGAAATGAGGTAAGAAAGTAATTTTGTATTTGTGTGCTAAAATTGATTGTCTTTTGTTTTTGTAGGTGAGAGCTTGTTGTCAAGAATTCAAGGTAATTCAGATGGTCAAAATAACATCAATTTGATACTACAGAAGTTATCAATACTCAAGAATGATGTGAGTAGTAATTCCATATTTGTTGGCTAAAATTACAAATAATAACACTGGTTTATTTTTTATCGTAGCTGGGGAGAGCTTTTTCAAGAGTTACTGGTGATTGAGATTATCAGAATGGTTGATGTTTGATACTACAAAAGTTACCATTAATAAGGTAAGAGAGTGATTTTGTATTTGTTTGCTGAAATAAAAGGTCATAACTGCTATTATAGTGCTTGCATTAACTAAGCTAAAACATAGTAACAATACTTAATATTATGTTACCTAACTATCAGGCTCGCTCGCCATTTGTGCTCAAGCACACCACTAGTTTATTTATATATATGGACGTACGTATGTCATTTTGTACTTTGACCCTCGCGTTTTTGTGTTAGTTATGTGGTCGACCCCGTCCCAAATTGCACTAAACAGAATCCTCTGGTTTATCGATCAGTACCCGTATCACCCTAGAAATTGAATTGTTTACCGTTTGAATTCTTTTGCGGGTGCAGTTTTTCTATTCAAGTTAGTGGCGGTGGTAAGTCAATGCGCTCCTTGTCATGGTTATAAGCCGTGCGCAACAGTATTTACTTGAAAATACATTGTCCACTAGACTACTGCGAAGGTAAGTCTGTGTAGGTTCATGTCCAGTTGTGTCAAAGCATTGTGTGTTACAACCACAACTTAGCTAAAGAATATCACAAAGAAAACTTTTAAATATCGTGTATTGTTTTGTTGTTGTTTTTTTCCTTCAATTCAAGCAGTTGCAGAGAGTTGTTATTATGGCACTGAAATCCCTTTACCCTGTATGCTAAATAAAAAAACTGGACCTAATCAGTAGCTTCAGTGTTAGAAGTTAAAATCATTCATATAAAAATAGTATAGTCTTTAGGCTCGCTCGCCATTTGTGCTCAAGCACACCACTAGTAGCTAGCTAGTGCATAGTAGCGCTGAAGGTTCACACCTGTGTGCTTCATTTTATTAACCCTCAGCGTCGCATGAGCGAGAGGTTTATTGGCGAGCGAGCGTAGCGAGCGAGACACTTACAGGGGTAACACAATTGAAAATCGGGGATGTTTGTTTAGACGTACGTATGTCATTTTGTACTTTGACCCTCCGTCTTTTTGTGTTCGCTGGGCGTTCGACCCCGTCCAAAACTTCACTAAACAGAATCCTCTTGTTTAGCGACCATTACCCGTATCACCTTTGAAATTGAATTGTTTGTTTTGCGGGTGCAGTTAAAATGCAAAAACTTATGGGAGCAGCTCCATTTCTATTCGAGTTAGGGGCGGTGGTAAGTTAATACGCTATTTGTCACAGTTATAAGCCCTACTCAACAGCATTTACTTGAAAATTCATTGTCCACTAGACGAACCACGAAGGTAAGTCTTGCGTAGGTATGTTCAGTTGTGTGAAGTATTGTGCGTTACAACTACTATTAAGAATATCACAAAGAAAATTTTATATAACGTGACTTGATTTTGTTGCTCCTTTTTCTATTCAAACAGTTGCTGGCGGTTACTATGGCATTGAATCCCCTTTACCGCATATACTTAATTTATAAATTCGACTTTATTTTAGTAGCTTGAGTGTTAGTTGTTAAAATCAATCATTTAACAATAGTGTAGTTTAAGGCTAACTAGCCATTTGTGCTCAAGCACACCACTAGTTGGCGAGCGAGCGTATCGAGCGAGACAGTATTAGGGGTGGATAATGCAAATCGGGTATATGTTATATGTATATTATGTATGTGGGATGGTACGTATGCCCTTTAAACGCGCGCGGGGGAAACTTTTTTCTCCAAAAAACACGGCTTTTTAGGCTTGACCCCAGTTTATTCTGAAACTACAGCATTAAGCAAGCCTTACTTTATACTTAAGCTCCAAAGTGTGAGAAAATTACTGCGAAAATGCTTGCTTTTCAAGAAACAAAAAGTTGATTCGACCGGTTACTATGGCATTGAAGACCCTTTTCCAGACTTAATTTCAAAACTTCGCCGTTTTATGGGGGGATACGGAGTGCCGGTTGTTGGTTGTCAAGAGCCGTTGGTAGTCAGAATGCCGTAGTATTAATGCTAAGGAAGCTACTACTTCTTGAGGGAAGCTGAGGTAAGTACGTAATTCCATATTTGTCAGCTAAATATGCAAAATTAACTCGGGCCTTTCTTTTTTGTAGCAAAGAGCTTGTCAACAGTGACTGGTAAATTCAAATAGTCAGATTGGCTCAAATTTGGTACTACAAAAGTTACCACTGCTCAAGAAAATGAGGTAAGAAGGTAATTTTGTATTTGTGTGCTAAAATTGATTGTCTTTTGTTTTTGTAGGTGAGATCTTGTTGTCAAGAATTCAAGGTAATTCAGATGGTCAAAGTAACTTCAATTTGATACTACAGAAGTTATCAATACTCAAGAATGAGGTAAGTAGTAATTCCATATTTTGTTGGCTAAAATTACAAATAATAACACTGGTTTATTTTTTATCGTAGCTGAGAGCTTGTTCAAAAGTAACTGGTGATTGAGATTATCAGAATGGCAGATGTTTGACACTACAAAAGTTACCATTAATCAGGTAAGAGAGTGATTTTGTATTTGTTTGCTGAAATAAAAGGTCATAACTGCTATTATAGTGTTTGCATGAACTAAGCTAAAACATAGTAACAATACTTAATTTTATGTTACCTAACTATCAGGCTCGCTCGCCATTTGTGCTCAAGCACACCACTAGTTTACATATACGTTTGGGCGTACGTAAGGCATTTTTGTACTTTGACCCTTGCATTTTTGTGTTAGTTCGGTGGTCGACCCCGTTCCAAACTTCACTAAACGGAATCCTCTGTTTATCGATCAGTACCCGTATCACCCTAGATTTTGAATTGTTTACCGTTTTGAATTCTTTTACTGGTCCAGTTAAAACTAGTTAGTGGCGGTGGTAAGTCAATGCGCTCTTTGGCATGGTTATAAGCCGTATGCAACAGTATTTATTTGAAAATGCATTGTCCACTAGACTAATCGCGAAGGTAAGTCTTGTGTAGGTGCATTTCCAGTTGTGTCAAAGCATTGTGTGTTACAGCCACTATTTAGCTAAAGAATATCACAAAGAAAAATTTTTAATAGCGTGCATTGTTTTGTTGTTTTTTTCCCTTCAATTCAAACAGTTGCAGCGAGTTGTTACTATGGTACTGAAATCCCTTTACAGTGTATGCGTAATTTATAAACTCGACCTTGTTTTCAGTAGCTTCAGTGTTAGAAGTCAAAATCATTCATATAAAAATAGTATAGTCTTTAGGCTCGCTCGCCATTTGTGCTCAAGCACGTCACTAGTTATGCTACTTTTTTTATTTCGGGCTAATCATTGAGAAAAGCGAAGCTTTCAGCTCTGCGTAGGTACCAGCTTTTATGGCCAGCTTTTATGGCTAGCGTCACGTCATAATCACGTGAGCAATTAATTTCTTGCAGCCAGCGGTGTAGTTCGTTTTGTGCTCAGGGAAGTTAATGGAGTTAAAAGAAGTGAAGTTCCGCATTGAAAATGTATACCTGTGAGTCTTTCGGGCTAGTTTTGCACCTTCTCTTATGAAGACAGTGTTTCCATGTACCATTTTCATTGGTCGAACTATGGTGATGCCTCATTAAAATAACTAACAGACTGCTTCTTCTTTTGGAAGGAGATGATTATTGTAATAGCTAGGTAGCGCTGAGGTTCGCACCTTTGGTGCTTCATTATTGCCGTGTTTTTACTGTTTTATGTACTTACTCATGCCATCACTATCCCATAATTATGCCAGCATTAATCGTAATATAAATGACCCCACAGCCAATTAGAAAGTGCTCCCTCCACCTTTCTCTCATATTCACCTTGAGCCACCTCTTAGTTCATATTCATATGTTCATAATTTAAATTCTTTGAAATTTTACAATGTCCATTGCAATCTAATACAATCTTTTCGTTACAATAATTGTGTGGATTCACAGGCATTTAGCAGCAACTTTTACACAATCACACAAAAGACAACCACAATTGCATTCTGTCTCTTCACCAGTATCCCCAGTATCTTCAGTTTCACCAGTATCCCCATTAGCTTCTGTTTCACCAGTATCCCCAGTAGTTTCTGTTTCACCAGTATCCCCAGTAGCTTCTGTTTCACCAGTATCCCCAGTAGCTTCTGTTTCACCGGTATCTCCAGTAGCCTCTGTTTCATCTGTTTCACTTATTTCTGGACTTGTTTCAGTCATCTCACTGGAACTACTTTCTTCAGAATGCTCTCCATCGGTATGCCCTCCATGTCCCCCAGTGTGTCCTCCATGTCCCCCAGTATGTCCTCCATGATGACCTCCACTATGTCCCCCACTATGTCCTCAATGATGACCTCCACTGTGTCCCCCAGTGTGTCCTCCATCTCCATGATGGCCTCCACTGTGTCCCCCAGTGTGTCCTCCGTCTCCATGATGGCTGCCACTGTGTCCCTCAGTATGTCCTCCATGATGACCTCCACTGTGTCCCCCAGTGTGTCCTCCATCTCCATGATGGCCTCCACTGTGTCCCCCAGTGTGTCCTCCGTCTCCATGATGGCTGCCACTGTGTCCCCCAGTATGTCCTCCATGATGACCTCCACTGTGTCCCCCAGTGTGTCCTCCATCTCCATGATGGCTGCCACTGTGTCCCCCATGATGGTCATCACTGTGATATCCCCAATTTTCCAAAATTTCTTCTATTCCACCTAAATACAGTGATTAAAACTATGGCACATTATTTTAGATAATGTTTCACATATTAATGTTGTCTGTCTGCCTGTCTGTCTGTCCATCCATTTGTCCATTCGTCCATCCATCTGTCCATTTATCTATCTCTTTCCCTTCTTTCCTGTTCTCATGGGTGGTCTGCTACATATGTAAACTCTTTACTGTGCTTGTGTAATAACTCATGTCATTTTGTGGTGTTATTTCATGCTGTATTGCACAAACTCATTACCCTATAGTATGTCCAAGTTGAGTTAGTGCAAGAAAAACTTGAACTTTAGAACGGAAGCAGCTACACATCCGGCTTTGCACCATTGGAAAGCTAGCGCCGAAGCGGTTAAAAATATTCCCTCAGTATACTCCAAAGAAAGTGCTATTCCAAAACTCAATACAAAAGTCTATGGGAATAGAAAAACCCACAGGTTTCCCGCTCAAAATGTGCCCGCTTTTAGTCACGCGGTACGGCTCAATTGATCAGGCGGACTGTCTTCATTAAGAATTTTGTAAACAATGAGCGGCTTCTCCTCAGATTGCTGCATTTCTAGCTTTATATCGCGATTAGCTTAGTGTGGAAACAGGATAGGCGGAGTGTTCTGTTGTCGCAGAGAGTACAGGACCACCTGATAGGATGTTGGCAAGATTATTTTGTCTACCTGTTCAATAACAAATGCCGTATAGCCAATATGTTTCAGTAATATAGTTATCTGTAGCTAGCAACTTGTATTACAGCCACACTTAAGCTGTTTCAGTTAAATTGTGTACTTGTCAAAGCCGTGTTTATGCCAATTCCTTTTCTTCACTACTATAGATGCCGTTTATTGTAAGGATTAGGACCAACTCAGGCAGCACTCCACCTTCAACTTGGATCACGACTATATTTTGTGTATGTGTACTACTTAAATTGTATCATTTCAACAATTTTCATATACATATTATAAATAAATGAAACAATTGATAATTTTATTTAACAAGAAAGTCTAGTAACTTTAGCTACAAGTTAACAGTGCTGTACTGCTGAATCCTGTGAATATCATAATATTTCTTGGGACACAGTAGGTAGAATCGACTGCTTTTAATCCTGTCTCTTTAGAAGAACGCCCCACCAGTTTGGGTTTTCCATCTTCTGTACATTATCTGCGCGTAAGAAACAAATATAATTGAAAACAGACGTGATGAGCTGTACAACGCCCGAAAAACTCTATAAACTTCACTAAATTTCTTTCTTACACAATAGTTACAGTATTAATGCGCACCTGTGCTACCGCCCCTTTTTCACGTGCAACGTTGACATTTGCGCGCTTAATTGACTTGGATTCACATGACTAAATTGCTTCCGGTAAAGTACTCAATGCATTCCTCAATTACCGCGCTTGCGGTTGTGCCAACTCAACTTGGACATACTATAGTAGTTATAGCAACTGCCTTAGCTTACTCTACCCAACTGGGTTAGAGCTAGGGTTGTGGGGAGCCCCTACAGTCAATTTTACACCATGAGTTATCAGTCTTAGTACAAACTACAGCAGTGAAGATATCTAGCATACAATAAACCACTAGTTGCACTTGTCAGAGTGATGTGGCAAGATATTTCACTCACAGGCTTTATTTTCACTCGCCTCTGGCCCGTGAAAAATAAATTAACCAGCTCATGAAATATTTCTCCATATCACTCTGACTCGTGTAATATGTATTATATAATACTCATTACTTGAGCCAGAGCATGTAATGGCAAGATATTTCAAGAGCAGATTAATCTATTTTCATATGCACCGGTGAGTAAAAATAAAGCCTGTGCACCATATCATGATCTGGCGAGGGTAGTATACTATAAATATCTTCTTATTTCCCTTCAGTCGCACACCACTTATATCAAATGTATAAGTCTCTCCTTGTCTTTCTCACTGTGTTGATTGCCTTTTTAATCAATAAGCGGCCATACCTCCTGTATATATATTTGCTATGAACTACTAGCATATCAAAGGGTAATGACTACATTGTACAGTGTGAGATAACAACCATGAGATATAAAAAGTTATCCCATGAATCACAACCTGATAAAACTATCGTGAAAATATCTATTTGCAATAAATATATACTAAGGAAGTTAGTAATTTCACACTGAATTAAAGCTTCCTAAGGAATATGGCTATTGTTTACCTTAGACTTAAATGGAATCTTATTGTTTCACTATTTGAGTTCCTTCTATTGTGGCACGGAAGTATCCCAGGAGATTTTCTCATAGTAAAAAAACAAGCTACAAAAATAAGGCAAAAGAATACAAGTGAATTTAAAGCTAGACTCAACAAGCAATAGATACAGTATGATATTCAGACATGCTAAAGTGCTATTCAGAATTGATATCTATCTAATTGCAGAGCAGTGAATTATTTTTTAATTAAAACTCTATACAACTATACAGCTATAATAGAGATTAAATTAAGTCCCCAATAATTTCTTGTGGCCTAAATGCTTACAAAAATTTGCTGGGAATTGTTTATTCATATTTACTGGTGGTAGGGCAGCAGACGCTAAGTAGAAATGTTTTTAAAACACTCATGCTTAACCTTAATACAAAAGGTGTAGCAAAGGTTTAGATTCAAAGAAGTCTAAGAGACTGGACCATTTTGATACTTAAAACTTCACCAACAGACTGGAGGGTAGGGAAAGCTAACTTGAGCAAAAAAAATTATACAACTTCAGTGTTGAAGGACCAGTAATAATACGCTGGTGAATGAATGATGTGATGTGACCAAATTGATATAGAGGGAGACACACATGGTAAGGGGTGGTGTAAATGAGGATCATTCAAGACAAAACAACATGCAACTTGTAGTGTCCCAGGGGTCGAGTATGCCACTTTCTTGTGCAGTCTCATTACAAATACAAATATAATATATATATATATATATTATATATTATATGTTATAATATATATTATTCAGCAGTCTACTACAACTTGCAGACTCTGACACCACTGCTGGTGTGTTCAAATCTACGTCAAGGTGCAGGCTGAGAGTACTACTTGTCTTTGGAACTGCCCTACCTGTCTCAGTAAAGATTCCATCTCCCCATCTCTTCTACTCTAAGCAGAATCTCACTACAATTGTCAACCACCATGAAATAAACTGCAGTCTCCCAGTGTTCTCAGCAGATAAATCGTTAGCAAATCTCTCATTAACTGTAGATGTTTTCTATAATATATAATATATATATTATATTTGTATTTGTAATGTAGACTGCACAAGAAAGTGACATACATTTTTACCCTCTGAGAAACCTGAATAGATGAAACCGTCTGAGATTCTGAAGCATTTTTTCCTTCATGCATGACTTAGACATTAGCCACACTGATTCCTGGTTATAGGAGAAGCAGGCTTACTGCAGATTATGGAGTGATAATCACACGAGCCTAATTCAGGTCACACATAGCTGTGACCTAACTGTTTTGGATCACTCCAGATAAGAAGATCAATGAATTTCGCCTACAAATTAAAAATTTCCTAGAGGTCTATAAATAAACTCTATTAAAAGAATTCCTGTCTTGGTTACCATATCAGCAGATATCTAGAATCTATGAAGTAGAATGGCTGAAATCTTGTAATTGAATGTGGAATAATATATCACTTACCAAAATACTGAAACAGCTGATGCTCTGGACAATTCTCACACAACAAGAAGTAGTCCAGAATAAGACCATCCTTTTTTATCTCAATTCCTCACTTCTTCGTTTGTTTATTTGTTGTTGTTGCTGTTTTGATGTTTTGCTAGTATCTTTGTTTTGATTCCTGCCAGGAAAGCTTTTAACAATATCAAGCATACATACAGTGACTCCTGCTCTAGTTCGCCATCTAAGTTACTGAGGTGTTGCCTTGGTTACCACTTCAGTGAGTCTACCAGTCTGAACATCATTAAATAAATGTGATTGTTGTTATACATTTGTAGTAAAATAAACGCTGCACTAACAGGAAACTATATATAAAATAGTCAGGCATCGAGTCACCTTATACACCTGGTGAATGTAAGTCCACTGGTGAATGTGGGTTACCAGGTGAATGTGAGTCATCTGGTGAATGTGAGTTATCTGGTGAATGTGAGTCGTCTGGTGAATGTGAGTCATCCAGTGAATGTGAGTCATCTGGTGAATGTGAGTCATCTGGTGAATGTGAGTCTTCTGGTGAATGTGAGTCATCTGGTGAATGTGAGTCATCTGGTGAATGTGAGTCATCTGGTGAATGTGAGTCATCTGGTGAAAGTGAGTCATCTGGTGAATGTGAGTCATCTGGTGAATGTAAGTCATCTGGTGAATGTGAGTCATCTGGTGAATGTGAGTCGTCTGGTGAATGTGAGTCATCTGGTGAGTGTGAGTCATCTGGTGAGTGTGAGTCGTCTGGTTAATGTGAGTCATCTGGTGAATGTGAGTCATCCAGTGAATGTGAGTCATCTGGTGAATGTGAGTCGGCTGGTGAATGTGAGTCATCTGGGCTGTGAGTCGTGGCTGTGTGAATGTGAGGTTCATCTGGTTGAATGTGAGTATCTGGTGAATGTGAGTCATTGGTGAATGGGAGTCGTTGGTGAATGTGAGTCATATAGTGAATGTGAGTCTTTGGTGAATGTGAGTTCATTGGTGAATGTGAGTCATCTGGTGAATGTGAGGTGTCATGGTGAATGTGATTCATCCGAGTGAATGTGAGAGTAATCTCGTGAATGTGAGTCGGCTTGGTGAAGGTGGAGGTCATCTAGTGAATGTGAGTCGTCTGGTGAATGTGAGTCATCTGGTGAATGTGAGTCGGCTGGTGAATGTGAGTCATCTGGTGAATGTGAGTCATCTGGTGAATGTGAGTCATCTGGTGAATGTGAGTCATCTGGTGAATGTGAGTCGTCTGGTGAATGTGAGTCATCTAGTGAATGTGAGTCTTCTGGTGAATGTGAGTCATCTGGTGAATGTGAGTCATCTGGTGAATGTGAGTCGTCTGGTAAATGTGAGTCATCCAGTGAATGTGAGTCATCTGGTGAATGTGAGTCGGCTGGTGAATGTGAGTCATCTAGTGAATGTGAGTCGTCTGGTGAATGTGAGTCATCTGGTGAATGTGAGTAATCTGGTGAATGTGAGTCGGCTGGTGGATGTGAGTCATCTAGTGAATGCGAGTCGTCTGGTGAATGTGAGTCATCTGGCGAATGTGAGTCGTCTGGTGAATGTGAGTCATCTGGTGAATGTGAGTCGGCTGGTGGATGTGAGTCATCTAGTGAATGCGAGTCGTCTGGTGAATGTGAGTCATCTGGCGAATGTGAGTCATCTGGTGAATGTGAGTCATCTGGTGAATGTGAGTCGGCTGGTGGATGTGAGTCATCTAGCGAATGTGAGTCGTCTGGTTAATGTGAGTCATCTGGTGAATGTGAGTCGTCTGGTGAATGTGAGTCATCTGGTGAATGTGAGTCGTCTGGTGAATGTGAGTCATCTGGTGAATGTGAGTCGTCTGGTGAATGTGAGTCATGTGGTGAATGTGAGTCATCTGGTGAATGTGAGTCATCTGGTGAATGTGAGTCGTCTGGTGAATGTGAGTCGTCTGGTGAATGTGAGTCATCTGGTGAATGTGAGTCATGAGTCGTCTGGTGAATGTGAGTCGTCTGGTGAATGTGAGTCATCTAATGAATGTGAGTGGTCTTGTGAATGTGAGTCATCTGATGAATGTGAGTCATCTGGTGAATGTGAGTCGTCTGGTGAATGTGAGTCTTCTGGTGAATGTGAGTCATGAGTGGTCTGGTGAATGTGAGTCGTCTGGTGAATGTGAGTCATCTAATACAAAAACGTATTTTTATTAATATCTAAAAGACTATTTTTCTTCACTAGTTGTTGAAACTGTAAGAAAATTTGGGATTATGAAGAGGTATTAGTTTTGGATTTTATTGTTTTTGTAATTACTCTGGTTGGTGCTGCACCAAGTAGGTAAAGTAGAGACTTTGAAGTATGGTAGCATGTTTTTTTCTCTTTATCATTCAGTCGATTACAAGAACTTGAGTGATGACCCAGAACACGGAATGGAGATCAATTCTGGGGTACAATCTAATGCAGTGGAAGCAATTAGAGGTAGTTTGAGATGAGATGTAGCAATTGGAAGGATATGATTTTTTTCATCTAATGAATGTGAGTCGTCTTGTGAATGTGAGTCATCTGGTGAATGTGAGTCATCTGGTGAATGTGAGTCATCTGGTGAATGTGAGTCTTCTGGTGAATGTGAGTCTTCTGGTGAATGTGAGTCATCTGGTGAATGTGAGTCGTCTGGTGAATGTGAGTCATCTAATGAATGTGAGTCGTCTTGTGAATGTGAGTCATCTGGTGAATGTGAGTCTTCTGGTGAATGTGAGTCTTCTGGTGAATGTGAGTCATCTGGTGAATGCGAGTCGTCTGGTGAATGTGAGTCGTCTGGTGAATGTGAGTCATCTGGTGAATGTGAGTCACCTGGTGAATGTGAGTCATCTGGTGAATGTGAGTCATCTGGTGAATGTGAGTCATCTGATGAATGTGAGTCCTCTAGTGAATGTGAGTCGTCTGGTGAATGTGAGTCGTCTGGTGAATGTGAGTCGTCTAGTGAATGTGACTCATCTGGTGAATGTGAGTCATCTGGTGAATGTGAGTCATCTGGTGAATGTGAGTCATCCAGTGAATGTGAGTCATCTGGTGAATGTGAGTCGGCTGGTGAATGTGAGTCATCTGGTGAATGTGAGTCATCTGGTGAATGTGAGTAATCTGGTGAATGTGAGTGGTGAATGTGAGTAATCTAGTGAATGTGAGTCGTCTGGTGAATGTGAGTCATCTGGCGAATGTGAGTCGTCTGGTGAATGTGAGTCATCTGGTGAATGTGAGTCGTCTGGTGAATGTGAGTCGTCTGGTGAATGTGAGTCGTCTGGTGAATGTGAGTCATCCAGTGAATGTGAGTCATCTGGTGAATGTGAGTCATCTGGTGAATGTGAGTCATCTGGTGAATGTGAGTCATCTGGTGGACGTGAGTCGGCTGGTGAATGTTAGTCATCTGGTGAATGTGAGTCATCTGGTGAATGTGAGTCGGCTGGTGAATGTGAGTCATCTGGTGAATGTGAGTCATCTGGTGAATGTGAGTCATCTGGTGAATGTGAGTCGTCTGGTGAATGTGAGTCATCTAGTGAATGTGAGTCTTCTGGTGAATGTGAGTCATCTGGTGAATGTGAGTCATCTGGTGAATGTGAGTCGTCTGCTGAATGTGAGTGAATGTGAGTCATCTGGTGAATGTGAGTCATCTGATGAATGTGAGTGGACTGGTGAATGTGAGTGAGTCATCTAGTGAATGTGAGTCGTCTGGTGAATGTGAGTCATCTGGTGTGAAATGTGAGTCATCTGGTGAATGTGAGTCGGGTGAATGTGAGTCGTCTGGTGAATGTGAGTCGTCTGGTGAATGTGAGTCATCCAGTGAATGTGAGTCATCTGGTGAATGTGAGTCATCTGGTGAATGTGAGTCATCTGGTGAATGTGAGTCATCTGGTGGACGTGAGTGGCTGGTGAATGTTAGTCATCTGGTGAATGTGAGTCATCTGGTGAATGTGAGTCGGCTGGTGAATGTGAGTCATCTGGTGAATGTGAGTCATCTGGTGAATGTGAGTCATCTGGTGAATGTGAGTCGTCTGGTGAATGTGAGTCATCTAGTGAATGTGAGTCTTCTGGTGAATGTGAGTCATCTGGTGAATGTGAGTCATCTGGTGAATGTGAGTCGTCTGCTGAATGTGAGTCATCCAGTGAATGTGAGTCATCTGATGAATGTGAGTCGACTGGTGAATGTGAGTCATCTAGTGAATGTGAGTCGTCTGGTGAATGTGAGTCATCTGGTGAATGTGAGTCATCTGGTGAATGTGAGTCGGCTGGTGGATGTGAGTCATCTAGCGAATGTGAGTCGTCTGGTTAATGTGAGTCATCTGGCGAATGTGAGTCGTCTGGTGAATGTGAGTCATCTGGTGAATGTGAGTCATCTGGTGAATGTGAGTCATCTGGTGAATGTGAGTCATCTGGTGAATGTGAGTTGGCTGGTGAATGTGAGTCATCTGGTGAATGTGAGTCATCTGGTGAATGTGAGTCATCTGGTGAATGTGAGTCGTCTGGTGAATGTGAGTCATCTAGTGAATGTGAGTCTTCTGGTGAATGTGAGTCATCTGGTGAATGTGAGTCATCTGGTGAATGTGAGTCGTCTGGTGAATGTGAGTCAGTCATCTGGTGAATGTGAGTCGACTGGTGAATGTGAGTCATCTAGTGAATGTGAGTCGTCAGGTGAATGTGAGTCATCTGTGTGGGCATACACCCACATGAAGCAGATGAAGGAAAGAGCAAAGAGAGGAAAGAGAAGAATGAAGCAGAGAAATGTAGAGTAAAGAATACAGATAGAAGATAAAGATATAGAACGTATAAACATTATTTCACGCATGTCATTTAGTTACCTTCATCTCACGCATGCCTAATACAGGAACTTGTTGATCTATAGAGCATTTCGTTTATATCATTCTGATTGGTCGTTTTTGTCATCATCTCATTGGTTGTTGCTATTGGTTGGGTGGAGTCAGGACTAGGTATATATTCTGTGCCATGTGCTGACTACACCAGAGTTTCAATTACACTTAACCTAAGCTAAGCCAAGCTAAGTTGAGGGTAACAATTCGTTGACTGGGGAACGACTACGGTTGATAGTCCTCAGGTTGATTCTCTCTGGTGGCAGCGTACCTTGCTGTTATCAGGTAGAGAGTACGAAGCGATCTACGGATCAGCCGAGCGCTCCTACATATGGTGGCAGCGGTGGGATCCTAACAGACTGCGGACTGAAGGGATTCTGGACTCTGGGAGGGAGACGTCCTTTTCCGGAGATCCTCGAACGAGAACCAACTACCCCCGTCTACGGACGTGAGATCGAGCAACCTTGCTTCGGCAGTGGGAGCATTTTTTTTCAAGCGACCTTACTACGGTAGTGGAAGCGGCAAGGTCATCTTGCCAGGGCAGTGAAGTCATTTACAAGTTTACCTTGCTACGGCAGTGGCGAACGCAGTGGACTCGTGTTGCGACGCGGGCTACTTGGAGTTTGGAGAGAAGTACACAGGCAAAGGATTATTTTCTGCGGGATCCGGAGAGTATCTGGCCGACCCTGAGAATTGGCATTTCGTGGTCTAAGTTGTTGTCTTGTCTTGTGATTTTGAAGTGTAAAGTTAAATTGCCACCTCTAAGTTCTAATTTTTGTTGTTACTTTGATTGTTTGTGCAACTTGTTTGTTCTTGTGTTTTGAACTTGATTAAATTTGTAACCACTCTTATTCATTTATTGATTTTTGTATTCACAGGTATCCAGCAGAGGACGAGTCAGCTTGCCCTTCTATGACGGAGCCTGGGACTGGTGAGGGGAGGAAGAGGACGAAGAAGTCTCCTGGAGTAGCCAACGGTGGATCTTACCGACCCCATAAGAAGCCAGTGATTGAAGAGAGATCACCATATCCGTTTAGGTCATCAGAGGCGAAGCACACTGAGGTAGTAGAGTCTGAGACCCAGGTGATAGAAGAAGTAGAGGTAGAAGTGGTTAGGGAAGATATGGCAAGAAGAGAGGAGACTGAATTGACACCGGCTGCATTTTTGCAGTACCTGCAAAGGAAGGATGAGGAGGATAGAAAAGAACGAGCTAAAATGATAGAGTTACAGAGACTTGCATTTGAGGAGGAGAAGGAGCGGCATAGAGTGGCTGAAGAGAGGCTTTTGGCCAGGAGAGAAGAAGAGGAGCAAAGACGCCGGGAGGAGGATGAAACCCGACGCAGCGTGGAGGATGCACGGCGACGGAATGACCGACGTGAGGACAACCGTGCGAGAGAAAGACGTGAGCTGTTGCAGGAAAAGTTGAAAGGTTTGGGAATGTATAAGGAGGGTACAGAGTTAAGTGCATATTTGGAGAAATTTGAGAGAATAATGAGGATGGGAGAAGTCAGTATGGATAGTTGGGGTGATAGGTTATACCCTAAGTTGACGGAAGCCCTGTGTAAGAGGATGACAAAAGATCTAGAAGACGGAGAGAAGTATGATGTTATTAAGAAGGGATTATTAAAGGCTGTGGGGGAAACAGCCATCACATATGGAAACCAATTGTTGTGTGCAAATAGTGATGTATTTAAGAGTATGTCTGCCGGTGGTATAGCGGATTGGCTGGTTAGGGTGACCAGTGGCATGTTTCAGGAGTGTAACTCGGTAGAAGACTGTACTGTGGCTGCAGCATTGGCAGTCCTGAGGAGATGTCTGCCTGAGAGTGGCAAGACCTTTATTGATGCTAAGAAGATTGGGAAGTGGGGGGTATTGAGAGAGTCATTAGAAGACTGGATGTCTGGAAGACACCCGGGAAACTATTTTAGGAGTTTAGGCAGTGGGCCTGTAGAGAGTAGTAGTAGCAGAGGCTACAGGGGTTACAGAGAAAAGGAGAGTACGTATGGGCAGAGTGGTAAGTCCCAGAGTTTTGTTGGGGATCGAGTGGGGGGAAATACTAGGGATCGAGTGGGGGGAAATACCGGATTTGTAGTTACTTGCTATAGTTGTGGTGAGAAGGGCCATAGGGCGAGTGAATGTAAAAAGGATAAGTCAGGAGCTAGTTACGTGGCAAGAGTGCCAACGTGTTACACATGCGGGAAGAGTGGGCATAAGAGTCCGGAATGTACGAGCAAGAAGGGGGCAGTGGCTGTTAAGAAAGAGCCTCCCACTAAGTTATCTGTGCTTAGGCAGGCTAAGTCGGGGGTTCAGTTGAACGTGGCTGTAGGTAGTGTGAGTGGAGTCAAGACTGCGGTGTTGATCGACTCAGGAGCTGAGCTAGCCTCTGTTCCCAGGGCATTAGTCCCTGAAGGGGTTGTGTGGGAGAAAGATGTAATGGTGAGAGGTTATGGAGGTGTGGAGAGATTGCACAAGTGTTTTATGTGTGAGTTTGTTATTGGGGGGTTTAGGAAGGTAGTCAAGACGGTTGTAGATGAGAGTGAACCGTTAGGTGTATCGTGTTTAGTGCCGGTCTCTCTGGTAGATGACCAGGAGGCTGCGGCTTACAGGGAAGCTATCAGAGCTTACAGAGATGGGGAGAAAGCTGATGTCAATGTGTTGACAAGGAGCATGGCTAAGAGAGAGTCAGAGTTAGATGAGTGCGATGAGGGAGTCGATAGTTGTGAGGCTTGGGATGTGATTCCTCCAGAGGGTGAGTGTGCGCATGAGCCCAGTGATCCTGTGAGTAGCCAGTCTGAACCCTTAAATATGCCTGAAACTGTGAGTAAGGTGGGGGATGACCATGGGGTGGATGATGCGGAAGGTTCGCCTGAAGCTGAGCAGCCCCAGGCGAAAGCAGGGGAGGATGGAGACAAGGGGAGTGCTATTCCTCTTGAGAAGTTAGTCACTAGTGAGTCTGTGCATGGTAAGCTTGGGGAGATAGCCAGCGAGATTGGACCTGTTAGGGAAGGTCAGGAGAAGGAGAGTTTGGAGAGAGAGATTAAGGAAGATCCCAGTTTAAGGGAATGGAGGGAATTGGCAGATAGAAAGGAGCGTGGATTTAAATGGAATAGGGGTGTATTGGTTAGGGAATTGTATGTTACATGGGATGAGTTTCGTGAAGTGTTAGTGTTACCAACAAGTATAAGAGAGAGAGTGCTTGTCTTAGGACATGACCGTAATGGACACCTTGGGGCTGAGAAGGTGTCCAAGTTGGTAGGTAGGTATTTTGTTTGGCCTGGTATGGTGAGAGAGATTGTTAAATATTGTAGAAGTTGTGAGAAATGTCAAGTGAGAAGTAAGTATAAGCCGAGAAGAGCTCCGGCTGTAGAACAGCCAGTGTTGGCCGAGCCATTTGAGAATGTGGCTATAGATCTAGTGGGGCCACTCCCAAAGGGGAAGGGAGGTTGCAGATATATTCTAACATACATTTGTTTGGCAACAAGATGGCCAGAGGCAGTGCCCCTTCGTAGCATTACAGCTAAGTCAGTGGTAGAGGGGCTATGGAGTATTTTCTCCAGGACTTCGGTCCCGGAGGTGGTCCTTAGTGACCAGGGTAGCCAGTTCTGCGGCAGGGTTATGGGACAGTTGTGTTCCTGGCTCGGGGTGGAGAAAGTTAAAACATCTCCCTATCACCCCGAGTCAAACGGTTGTGTCGAGCGTATGCACGGCACAATGAAGAGTGTTTTAGGGAAGTGTTTGGATGAAGGTTTGGATTGGGTAGAGCAGCTGAATTTTGTCATGTTTGTTTTGAGACAGATGCCTCATAGAGATTCGGGGTACAGCCCATTTGATTTAGTTTATGGGTTTCGGGTAAGAACGCCTTTAGACGCCCTGTATCATGGGTTATACGAGACTGATTCCAAGAAGCTTAATGTGTGTGAGTGGGTGTTGAGAATGTCAGAGAGGTTAGAAAGCCTCAGAGATAGCGCGGCCTTAGGTATGGCCAAGGGAAGAGAGAGTAGGATACAGTATTTGAATAGGGGGACCAAGTTGAGAGTGTTTGATAAGGGTGATCATGTGTTGTACCGTGTGCCAGGTATGACCTGTAAATTGTCAGATTCGTGGCAAGGTCCATATGTGGTAGTTGAGAGAGTAGGTGCTGTAAACTATAGAATTGGGAAGATCGGGAAGGTCAAGCACAATAAGGTAGTGCATGTGAACTGCTTGAAAGCATTTAAGGAGAGAGCTGAGATAAAGAGATTGGATGTTGTGATTGAAGAAGAGAGTGAGAGTAGTAGTGTATTGAATGGTGTATGTGAAGGGTTTGTTGAGTGTGAATTGGACGAATTACTGAGCGATTACAAAGACGTATTTTCTGACAGACCTGGATACACTGATCGTGTTGTGTTGGAGATTAAGACGAGTGAAGGAGAACCTATTAGGCAGACGCCTTATTCTGTCCCTTTAGGTATTAGGGATAAAGTACGGAAGGAGCTAGATAGCTTGGTGGAGCAAGGCATCATTGAACGGTGCCAGAGTAACTGGGCCTCACCATTGGTCCCAGTCCGGAAGCCGGACGGTAATGTCCGTCTTTGTGTTGATTATAGACGGCTCAATGAGAGAACCATCAAGGAGCCTTATTACATTCCCTCATTTGATGAGATGGTTGAAAAGGTTGGGTCTGGTCGCGTGCTTTCAAAGATAGATTTGGCAAAGGGTTTTCACCAAGTGGTGGTGAAGGAGGAAGACCGTGACAAGACTAGCTTTGTTTGTCCATTTGGCAAGTTTAGGTATAGAAGGATGCCTTTTGGGCTTACTAACGCGCCTTCTGTGTTCCAACGTTTGATGGAGGAGGTGCTTGTGGAGTGTGTTGATTTTGCTCGGGTGTATATTGACGACATCCTTGTTGTGTCATCGTGTTGGAGTGAGCATGTTGTACATTTGAGAAGAGTTTTGGATGCTTTAAGAGATGCTGGCCTTACTTGTAAAAGGGCCAAGTGCCAGTTTGGCAAGAGAACTCTCGAGTTTTTAGGTCACCTGTTAGGAGATGGTAAGGTGACTGTTCCTGCTGCTAGAGTTGCAGCTATTCGAGACCATCCTGTTCCAAAAACCAGGAGGCAGCTCAGAGCCTTCTTGGGGTTAGTAGGGTTCTATCGGAGGTTTATTTCGGATTTTCATCGATGGTCCTCTGTCCTCACTCCTCACACGTCTGCGGCAATGTCTGGGGGGGTGAGTTGGTCGAATTCAATGCTGGATGCATTTTATGGTTTGTGTCATTCTTTGTCTGAGTCAGTGTGTTTACATGTTCCGTGTGTTAGTGATGTTTTTGTACTAGACACGGATGCCAGTTCAACGGGTGTGGGTGCCGTGCTTTCTGTGATTCGTGGAGAGGAGAAACTTCCTGTGGCCTTTTATTCCAAGCAACTTCATGGTGCCCAGAAGAATTATAGTGCCCAAGAACTTGAGGGTCTGGGTATATACGAGTCAGTGAGACATTTCGCCTATTTCCTATATGGCCGTCATTTTACTGTTGTGACTGATCACAAAGGTTTAGTTGGGATGATGTCGAAGAGTCAAGTCAATAGACGTATTTTGAATTGGAGCATGAAACTGTCTATGTTTAATTTTAGTGTTGTTTATCGTTCGGGTGCGGACAATGTGGTCGCAGATAACCTTAGCCGTTGCAGAGATTCATCAGATGTCAGTGCTGATGACACCCGTCGTTTTAAGGAGGGGGGAGATGTGGGCATACACCCACATGAAGCAGATGAAGGAAAGAGCAAAGAGAGGAAAGAGAAGAATGAAGCAGAGAAATGTAGAGTAAAGAATACAGATAGAAGATAAAGATATAGAACGTATAAACATTATTTCACGCATGTCATTTAGTTACCTTCATCTCACGCATGCCTAATACAGGAACTTGTCTATAGAGCATTTCGTTTATATCATTCTGATTGGTCGTTTTTGTCATCATCTCATTGGTTGTTGCTATTGGTTGGGTGGAGTCAGGACTAGGTATATATTCTGTGCCATGTGCTGACTACACCAGAGTTTCAATTACACTTAACCTAAGCTAAGCCAAGCTAAGTTGAGGGTAACAATTCGTTGACTGGGGAACGACTACGGTTGATAGTCCTCAGGTTGATTCTCTCTGGTGGCAGCGTACCTTGCTGTTATCAGGTAGAGAGTACGAAGCGATCTACGGATCAGCCGAGCGCTCCTACAATCTGGTGAATGTGAGTCATCTGGTGAATGTGAGTCGGCTGGTGGATGTGAGTCATCTAGTGAATGTGAGTCGTCTGGTGAATGTGAGTCATCTGGCGAATGTGAGTCGTCTGGTGAATGTGAGTCATCTGGTGAATGTGAGTCATCTGGTGAATGTGAGTCGTCTGGTGAATGTGAGTCATCTGGTGAATGTGAGTCGTCTGGTGAATGTGAGTCATCTGGTGAATATGAGTCGTCTGGTGAATGTGAGTCATGTGGTGAATGTGAGTCATCTGGTGGACGTGAGTCGGCTGGTGAATGTGAGTCGTCTGGTGAATGTGAGTCATCTGGTGAATGTGAGTCGTCTGGTGAATGTGAGTCGGCTGATGAATGTGATTCACATGATTAATGTGAGTCACATGATTAATGTGAGTTACCAACTAAAATATTAGCTACAATACAGATTATAAGCTTAACTTAAAGTAATTTTCTGAATAATTTTCATACTCAATAAAAATTTGAAGTATTCAATTTTGGCAACTAAATCAAATAATATAGCTATATATATATACTATATATATATATAATACTTATAGCACGAGTCAGAGTACAATATGGGAAAATACTTTACGAGCACGCAAAATATTTTCACGAGCCAAAGGCGAGTGAAAATGTGGCGTGAGAGTAAAATATCATTCCCATATTGTACGACGAGTGTGATAAGTGATTTATTGCTTCTTTGAAATTTTTCTCAACCGGTTACAATACAATTTTCATTGATTTTACTCGCTACGCGCGCGCTACAAGTAGCATACAATATAAACCGTACAATATGGGAGAATACAGAACGCTCGCGTGATGCGGAAATATTCAAGTAAAAATATCAAAGCTGCAATAAATATATATATTTATTGCAGCTTTGATATTTTTACTTGAATATTTCCGCATCACGTGAGCGTTCTGTATTCTCCCATATTGTACGGTTTATATTGTACGCTACTTGTAGCGCGCGCGTAGTGAGTAAAATCAATGAAAATTGTATTGTAACCGGTTGAGAAAAATTTCAAAGAAGCAATAAATCACTTATCACACTCGTCGTACAATATGGGAATGATATTTTGCGTGCTCGTAAAATATTTTCCCATATTGTACTCTGACTCGTGCTATAAGTATTATATATTATATATATAAATATTATATATAATATATATTATATATAACAACACTGCGTATTTTGAAAAGTTTTATTTGACTGGATTAATGACTGAAAATATTGAGATGTGTCTATACAATCTATCTTCCCATTCAAGTTCTAGTCTATCCCAGTTTGTGTGTAGAATGTTCAACTCTATTGACTGCAGAGTAATGTTCTTGTATGCCTTGTACAATATATGTTCTATCTCTGTATAATCGATGTACTATTTACTATTGTCTCTTGAATAGCTTCCACTGATATTTCTTAAACTCTTTCTTTTGGCCCTTGCATGGAATGATTGCTAACAAGATGAAATTGTACAAGAAATTATGCCATCACATTGCACTTAGATTGCTATATCTGGTAGCTGAAGATAATGTGTGAATGTTTAATTAGATTTTCCACAAACTTCTATAAAAGAGCCAAAAAATAGCTCACAATATGTATTCAAGCACCTGAAATAGTGCTCATTTAGTCATGGTGAAGATAGCACTGCTTCTGATAGCAGTGGCAGCTCTCTACCACAGCACTGATGCAAGTGAAAGTGAGTCAATTGGAATACAAGCACTGAATTAGAGCGTGTGTTTATGTACTTGTATTATTTCTACTTAACAAGATTGACCATAGCCCTTGGCATACCCATTGGTTACACCTGAAGCTACGTGTATATTGCCAGTTTATAATGTATGTAGATGCATTTGCTTAGCATGTTTTTTTGCTATTGTTTTGTTGTTGTTGTTGTTGTTGTTGTTTTGTAATTATTGTTGCTGTTGTTTTTCTTTAGACGTTGAAAAACTTAACAGTGATTCAGCCCTGGATGATTTGAAAAATGTTTTAAAAAGTAAATTAAAAATAATGTTATTGAACATGGTATTATTATAAATAGCTAGTAGATCTAAATTTTGACTCATAATATTATTTTTATGTATAATAGCATGTATTATGACTTCAATAACAATCTTTTTATTTATTTCTAGATAATGTTCCTTCTATTTGTTCTCAGCCACTAAAGAAAGGACCTTGTAAAGCTAGACTTGTTCGATATTATTACCACCAAAAGGAAGGAATCTGTAAGCCATTTCAATTTGGCGGTTGCTATGGAAATGCTAACAATTTCTATACTTTGCAAGCATGCAAGAGAAGCTGTCAAACTAGACCTTTGAAGTGTTTCCATGTTTACAGAAGAGGGTTCAGAAACTGTAAACCTAGAAAAGGAGGCTTACATGGTAGTCGTCTTTATCGACGCAAGCTTTATCGCAAGAAACCAACAAGATATAATCGCCGTCTGTCTCACCCACGCAAGCTGCTTTTCAAGAAATTTATCTGGAAAAGGCCCACAAGCAACAAAAACCATATTTATAAACGCCTTAGGGTAAAGCCACGAAGCTGGCTAAAGTGGAAGAAGCCGACCTCTAATCGTCGTCGTTCGTACTCACGCAAACTGCGTTGGAGAAACTCTAATCGCCGTCGCTCTTACCCACGTAAACTTAGATGGAAGAAGCCAACAAAACATTATCGCCGATGGAAGAAGCCAACAAAATATTATCGCCGATGGAAGAAGCCAACAAAATATTATCGCCGTCGCCGTCGTTTAAGACCACGCAAGAGATTCTTTAAACGTTGTCGTTCACACAAGCCTAAGTGTAAGACAACTTAAAAAACCACACACACTTTACTTAAATTACTTGAGCAATAACAATAACAACACCAAAATTGTTCTAGTACTAGTGGTGTGCTTGAGCACAAATGGCGAGCGAGCCTAAAGACTATACTATTTTTATTGACTTCTAACACTGAAGCTACTGAAAATAAGGTCCAGTTTTTTTATTTAGCATACAGGGTAAAGGGATTTCAGTGCCATAGTAACAACTCTCTGCAACTGCTTGAATTGAAGGAAAAAACAACAACAACAAAACAATACACGTTATTTAAAAGTTTTCTTTGTGATATTCTTTAGCTAAGTAGTGGTTGTAACACACAATGCTTTGACACAGCTGCACATGCACCTACACAGACTTACCTTCGCAGTAGTCTAGTGAACAATGTATTTTCAGGTAAATACTGTGCGCACGGCTTATAACCATGACAAAGAGCGCATTGACGTACCACCGCCACTAACTCGAATAGAAATGAAAGTCCCTTTACAGGCCAGTAGCCAGAGGTTCGCATTGGGGGGTTCGGATTTTAAGACGCAAAAAGCCACACCTACTTTGTTTCCTCATTAATTCTTCTACAATACTAAAAAACAAAAGATAAGTGCACTAAAGCTTATAATTTGTTATTCTACTTCAAAACTATAATTCATTAAACAATGTTGATATTCGAGAGAAAAGCGGTATTATTCTCATGTAACCAGGCTTCTATCCACTGCGGTGAGCTGTACATAAACAGTGCAACATTAATATACCGTATTCGTACTACAAGTTATTTAATAGTATAGCGTGTAAACTGTCTGTTCAAAATGCTTTGAAAAATCGCTATAACTAAGTGAAATAGCACGGAACAAAGTGAAAAGACACGGTAGCTTAATTAAGTAAGAGTAAGTGCGCAAACATGCAGCTCTAGCCTTGGAAATGTACAGTTGTAGTAGGCCAGTTTTTTTTATTCATTTGCTGTGTAGCTACACTAGATAGTGGACTTACTATCTGTATATTTGAGGTTTAACTTTCTCAGACACTTCCGAAGGCTGGAAGACTCCCTTTCTAATCTGTTGAAAAAAATCCGTTGCCTGTGCTATTAATATCGAATCGCACGCTTACCGGTGCTATTATTCTTACTATGCATTACGTTACACTTTATAAAGAATGTAACGTAGCAAGCTTTACTCATGCTGATATGAGAGCGAAATTTTGTATCCATGGAGCTGAATGTTTATTAGGTCACTTAGACTCAGACTAGGCCAGAAACAGCAGAGAATTCAAGGCAGGTTCAGCACGATTGAACAGACGATGATATTCCAGAAGTTATATGTGGGGTGACGGGTACTGATCGATAAACCAGAGGATTCTGTTTAGTGCAATTTGGGACGGGGTCGACAACCGAACTAACACAAAAATGCGAGGGTCAAAGTACAAAAATGCCTTACGTACGTCCATACATATATACAAATAAACTAGTGGTGTGCTTGAGCACAAATGGCGAGCGAGCCTGATAGTTAGGTAACATAAAATGTTACTATGTTTTAGCTTACTTCATGCAATCACTATAATAGCAGTTATGACATTTGATTTCAGCAAACAAATACAAAATCACTCTCTTACCTTATTAATGGTAACTTTTGTAGTATCAAACATCAACCATTCTGATAATCTCAATCACCAGTAACTCTTGAACAAGCTCTCAGCTACGATAAAAAATAAACCAGTGCTATTATTTGTAATTTTTAGCCAACAAATATGGAATTACTACTTACATCATTCTTAACTTCTGTAGTATCAAATTGAAGTTACTTGGACCATCTGAATTACCTTGAATTCTTGACAACAAGCTCTCACCTACAAAAACAAAAGACAATCAATTTTAGCACACAAATACAAAATTACTTTCTTACCTCATTTTCTTGAGCAGTGGTAACTTTTGTAGCAAATTTGAGCCAATCTGACTATTTGAATTTACCAGTCACTGTTGACTAGCTCTTAGCTACAAAAAAGAAAGGCCAGAGTTAATTTTGCATATTTAGCTAACAAATATGGAATTGCGTACTTATCTCAGCTTCCCTCGAGAAGTAGTAGCTTCCATAGCATTAATACTACGGCATTCTGACTACCAACGGCTCTTGACAACCAACAACCGGCACTCCGTATCCCCCCATAAAACGGCGAAGTTTTGAAATTAAGTCTGGAAAAGGGTCTTCAATGCCATAGTAACCTGTCGAATCAACTTTTTGTGTCTTGAAAACAAGCGTTTTAGCAGGAATTTTCTCATACTTTGGAGCTTAAGTATAAAGTAAAGTTTGCTTAATGCTGTAGTTTCATAATAAACTGGAGTCAAGCCTAAATAGCCGTGTTTTTAGGAGAAAAACGTTCCCTGCGCGCGTGTTTAAAGAGCATACGTACCATCCATACATACATACATATATATGTTATAGTTACTAGTGGTGTGCTTGAGCACAAATGGCGAGCGAGCCTGATAGTTAAGGTAACATAAAATGTTACTATTTTTAGCGTACTTCATGCAAACACTATAATAGCAGTTATGACCTTTTATTTCAGCAAACAAATACAAAATCACTCTCCTACCTGATTTGTTAACTTTTGTAGTATCAAACATCTGCCATTCTGATAATTTCAATTACCAGTAACTCTTGAACAAGCTCTCAGCTATGATAAAAAAATAAACCAATGTTATTATTTGTAATTTTAGCCTACAAATATAGAATCACTACTTCCCTCAATTTCCTCAGTATTGATAACTTCTGCAGTATCAAATTGAAGTTACTTTGACTATCTGAATTACCGTGAATTCTTGACAACAAGCTCTCACCTACAAAAACAAAAGACAATCAATTTTAGCACACAAATGCAAAATTACTTTCTTACATCATTTTCTTGAGCAGTGGTAACTTTTGTAGTACCAAATTTGAGCCAATCGGACTATTTGAATTTACCAGTCACTGTTGACAAGCTCTTAGCTACAAAAAAGAAAGGCCAGAGTTAATTTTGCATATTTAGCTAACAAATATGGAATTACGTACTTACCTCAGCTTCCCTCGAGAAGTAGTAGCTTCCTTAGCATTATTACTACGGCATTCTGACTACCAACGGCTCTTGACAACCAACAACCGGCACTCCGTAAACGGCGAAGTTTTGAAATTAAGTCTGAAAAAGGGTCTTCAATGCCATAGTAACCTGTCGAATCAACTTTTTGTTTCTTGAAAAGCAAGCATTTTCGCAGTAATTTTCTCACACTTTGGAGCTTAAGTATAAAGTAAGGCTTTGTTTAATGCTGTAGTTTCAGAATAAACTGGGTTCAAGCCTAAAAAGCCGTGTTTTTAGGAGAAAAGAGTTCTCCGCGCGCGCGTTTAAAGGGCATACGTACCATCCCACATACATATATACATATAACATATACCCGATTTTGCATTATCCACCCCTAATACTGTCTCGCTCGCTTCGCTCGCTCGCCAATAAACCCAAATTGAGGTTTGTATGCGATTTATAAACTCCGAGACACGAGGGCGTAGCCCGAGTGGCGAGGATTTATAAATCGAAATACAAACCTAATGATTTTGGTTTATAACTATTAGCCCAAACATAAACAACGAGCAAAGTATAGCGTTAGATATCTTAGTAATTGTATTAAAGTACCCAAACTCTTCATTATTCCATTTTGCTTTGATCTGCCTTCCACCGAATTATATCAGACTTTTCCCCGCTAATACATTTTCTTACGAGCATACCAGACTGTATCAGATTTATAGTTCTTAACGACAAGCGCGGTCGCTCGGGTAACGGGCTATAAATATTATAACATATACCCGATTTTGCATTATCCACCCCTAATACTGTCTCGTTCGCTTCGCTCGCTCGCCAACAAACATCCCCGATTTTTTCATTTTTACCCCTGTAAGTGTCTCGCTCGCTAAGCTCGCTCGCCAATTATTGCTATTGTTGTTGTCCATCTAGCAGCTAACAATGAAAATGAAGACAGTATTTCTGAAAACACTGAAGAACAAAACCTTGATGAAGACTGTAGGAGCCGGACTCTTACATGGAGAATGAACTCCTTAATCGTTTACTGTTATCTTGTTTCAGCTTAACTCATGCACATCATTGTTTTCTGTTATTCTTTTATCACTCCATTATCAACATTAGCACCACTGACTATGTTCTAGAACTTTCTCTTCTTGCATGTGCTCTGTGTGTTGCCTGTTTTCTATTGGTCAGTTCAAAGTCATGTGTTTCTCTGGTGATCTCAGAGGCTTGGCCTATATAGGCATGACCCTCTGAGTTCTCCAGGTTTTTTTCCAGTCTGACATCTGAACACTCATTTATAACTCTTCTGTGTGAACTGGTACGGGTTTAGTGAAGTCCTAGTATATGAGATACAGGGATAGACTGGGAAGAGAACTGGTGGCGGCTACCTTTACTATACAGCAGAACTGCACACTCAACATTTGGTGGCAGCGGTATTTGAACATTGCCATTGAAGGCCTAGAGTAACAGAAGTTATCAGTACGTGTTGGAGTTGCTCTATACGACTTCAGAAGTGGCAACTGAATCGGTGACGAGTTGACATCGAATTGGAACTAATTCTTCAAACAAGACTTTATTTTGTTTCATTTCTTTGAATTATTATTTTTGCACCTTATTCATCTCCCTATTCTTTTTTTTGTGTGTGTTGCATCCAGGATACTGAGGAAGGATCCTTGAGAGGGTAGGATGGCAACTGGTAACGAGGCAAGAAGACATTTATCAAGAAAGTCTATCCTAGGGATACATGAAATGTTCCCGGCAGAACAAATAGGACAAGCTAGTGGGCAGCAGGATATTCAAAACCATTCTTTAACTCCTGGGCATGGTATGTCAACTGAACAAAAGTTAGAATTGACCCCATTGGTTGATTATGATATACCATTTGAGAATAAGGATAAAGGGTACGATAGGGAACATCTTCAGAGAGATACCAAAGGTAGAGTAGACCCTAATGTTAGAGTCATGGCAGAAGCTTTTGCTCATGCCATGGACTTGAGAGATAAGAGAAAATATAGTGAAGAGAGTACCAACTTAGGATGTGAGAGGGAGGAGTATTTCAGAAAGCAGAGAGATTATGAGAAAGAGAAGTAGAAATATACCCAAGGTATGGATCTTGCCTCATACATACAGGAGTTTGAGGAAACCATGAGAAGGGAAGATATTAGTAAGACAAAGTGGGCTGATTTACTAAAGCAAGTGTTAACAGGACCAGTGTGGCAGGACTGGGTGGATCACAAAGGTGATGGTAGTTCTGAGGCATATGTGTGCAAAGCAGTTGTATTAGAGTTACATGGGGAATCTGTGCTTTCTTGTATTAAGAATGTTTTTGCCTTTAAGAAAAAGGGGGATTCCTTTAGTGCCAGGCTGTCATTAGCTAGGGCTTATAGGGAAAGAATGCTGAGGGGTGCTAGAACCTTAAAGGATGCTCAAGATAAAATTGATATGTGGATTGTATTGTCCTCTTATAGTGAGGACTGTATGGCTGCTGTGTTGAGAGATAACCCCCATAGTGCTAGTGAGTTAGCAACCTCTATCCACAGATACATGGAATTGCATCCTGAAGGTGGTAGGCGGACTTTCAGCCAAGGCAGGGGTAACCTTTATAATGGAAACCCATACCAGGGTCAGTCTGACCATTACAGAACCCCGACCACTTATCCTCAAAAGCAGTACCAGAATCCCCAAAACATTGGTCAACCAAACCCACCAAGACAGTTTCACAGGCATTCGCAAAATAATTTAAAGGATGAGCACCAAAATTATTCAGTCAGGGGTGAACAACAACACATGTTTACATGTTTCCTGTGTCATGAACAAGGTCACAAGGCTAATTTCTGCCCTAGGAAGGGAAAGAGTTTTCCCCAGAATGAGAACCCGAAGAGGAATGTTAGGAGGTTATTTCAATTGTCTCCTGGTAGTAAGAAGGTACCCAATATTGTTACAGGATGTGTGAATGGGATCAAAACTACCTTTATGTTAGATTCTGAAGCTGACATTGTACAATACTCTTGTATACTATAACTAGGTTTAGCAATGCTCTCAAGCTAAGACAGGACTATCATAGGTCTCTTCAACTGTAAGAATGATTTATCAATCAAAAGCCCACATACAAGTAATGATACAACAGGAAGTAATAAACCCACATAGATGAATACAATTACATACAGGAAACAAGATGATCAGTCAATGCCTGATAATACTTATGCCACATCTCCCCTTTAAGATAGTCTATCCGGCGGTCGTATTATTGTTCCTGTTCGAGAACGAGTCATAATGATCTTGGGGGTAGGTTGAGCCTGGGGAGGCGGTTCCACGACTGGTGTTTCATCGGAATCAGTCTGATGCTCTTGACCTAACACTGGCTCTGGAATAACATTGAGATGTTCTCGGTTTCGGTGTATCTGTCCTGTTGGGGTTTCTACAATATATGATCGAGGTGGTCCTGCTGGGCCAATCACTCGTCCTTGGATAGGTGGATCTTCTGTGGTGATCCATACCTCAGTCTCTTCTGGTATCTGTGCTAGTTCTCGGACTCTATGTCTTCTATTAAAATTGCACTGCTGTCTCTCTTTGAAATCTTTATTCTTTGATCGAAACATCTCCAAAAAGGACCATTCCGGTATAAGAAGCTTGTCAGACTGGGGTATTGGTGTTCTCAGCTTTCTTCCCATGCATAGCTCTGCTGGTGATAGTCCGCACCAAGGTAGAGGTGTTGTGCGATAGCTGAGAAGTGCCACCCAAGGGTCTGGTGACTTCAGTAGCATCTGCTTCACTGTTTTCACTGTACGTTCCACTTGTCCGTTACTTTGAGGGAATTTCGGGCTGCTTGTAATGTGGTTAAACTCATAGGAGTTGGCAAACTGAGCAAATTCCAATGATGCATACTGAGGCCCGTTATCACTTCGTACAGTCTCCGGAATCCCATGTCTGGCAAATACTGATTTTAACTGTGAGATCACAGCTGCTGATGTAGTAGATTTCAACTGTATTACTTCTGGGAATCTTGAAAAATAGTCCACTATAAGGAGATATTGTTTCCCTTCTAACTCGAATAAGTCTGTCCCAATCACTTGCCAGGGGAAATCTGGTAGGGGTGATGTCAGTAATGGCTCCTTTGGTGGTGTACTATTTTTAGCACATTCTGGACACTGCTGAACCATTTGAGCTACTTGTGAGCTCACGCCTGGCCACCATACTGATGATGCCACTCTCCCACGGCACCGCTCAATGCCTTGGTGGCCCTCATGGATTTTCTGTAAAGTTTCTTTCTGGAGTACTTTAGGCACCACGATCCTCTGTCCATACATGAGCAATCCCTTGCATACTGTCAGAAATTGTTTGTATTTCCAATAAGGAGCAATTTCAGGTTCCACAGAATTCTTGATAGGCCATCCTTGCTGACAGTATTGTCTTACTTGCTGACAAACTGAGTCATGCTCTTGAGCATCCTTGTAAGCATCAAGACGCTGCTTAGTAGCAGGAAGATTGTTTCAACTACGTTGTTGATAAATGACTCCACATCGGTCTGAAATGGCTCATCTTCCGCCTCAGATTTGGCCACTGGAGCTCTGGACAGTGTGTCTGCCGTATACAAGTCCTTCCCTGGGACATGGCTAACTTTGTATCTGTATCTTGCCAGTCGAAGTCTGAAACGCAAAATTTGTGGCGGTAGACAGTCAAGCTGTTTAGTGTTGAGGAGAGGAACCAGAGGTTTGTGATCAGTCTCTATTAGAAAATCACGTCCCAGAAGATAGTCTGAGAATTTCTCACATGCCCATGTCACAGCCATTGCTTCTTTTTCTATCTGGGCATATCTCCTTTCAGTTTCGGACATGGATCTGGATGCAAAAGCAACCGGTTTCCACTGCTGCTCTTCAAGTTGAAACAAGACTGCCCCCAACCCAAAGGATGACGCATCTGCAGACACCTTTAGATCTGCTAGACAATTGTAGAGTGTTAACACCGTTGGCTTGGAGAGTTCATCTTTCAGTTGTTTGAATGCCTTCTCTTGGTCTGACCCCCACAGCCAAGTCCGCTTGGTGCTGAGTAGTTCCCTCAGTGGTTGAGATAACTCGGCAATCTGTGGTGAAAATTTTCCCAATTGATTCACCATTCCTAAGAATCTCCTCAGGTCGGATATTGATTGCGGAATTTCCATGTCTCTGATAGCTTCAGTCTTCCCTGGGTCGGCTCTGACTCCATCTTTGTTGAGTATAACCCCAAGAAATTTAACTTCCGGCTTGCAAAAATCACATTTCTCCCCATTCAACGTCACTCCTGCTTTCTCAAGTTTATCCAGTACTTTGAGTAATCGTGTATCATGTTCCTCCTCATCTTTACCATAAACGAGTATATCATCAATGAGACAAGTCTGTCCCCCCTCTAAACCCTCCAGAATCATATTCATTCGTTTCTGGAAAATTTCTGGGGCACTAGATATCCCAAATGGGAGCTTGTTAAAACAGTAACGCCCATAAGGGGTGATGAAGGTTGTCAACAGGCGAGACTCTGGTGCTAGGGGTATCTGCCAAAAGCCGCTATTGGCGTCTAACTTGCTGAAGAACTTTGCCCCCGATATCTGCGCTAAAATTTCATCTACCCGGGGAATAGGATGGACTTCTCGCAGTACACTCTCATTCAGTGATTTCAAATCGACGCAAATCCGTACCTCCTTCTTCTTGGGGACCACCACCATTCCGGCGCACCAGGGAGTTGGTTCATTCACTTTCGAAATAACGCCCAAAGATTCCATCCTCTGAAGTTCTTCTTCCACTGCTTTCCGTAAAGAAAAGGGCACCCTTCTGGGAGTATACAGTGCATGAGGATGAACGTCTTCCTTCATTTGGATGGTGTAGTTTTCACCAAAAGTACCCAATCCTTTGAAGACCTTGGGAAATCGTTCACGAATTGATAAGGCTGCTTCACACATTTGTACTTTCACCGTAGAATCCACCCTCTTGATCAGCTGTAGAGCGTCAATTGCTGGTAGACCAAGTAAATTGTTGTGTAAATTTTTGACCACATAAATCTTCTCAGTGTATGAGAGTTTGCCATGTTGCAAAATTCCATCGAATTGGCCCATGATAGCTAGAGGCTGATGTGTCGGCCCAAAGAGGTTTCTGGATGCTTTTTGTAACTTCCCTGTACTCAAAGTGTGATAAGCTTTCTCAGAAATTACTGTGACCTCTGCCCCTGTATCCATTTTAAACTGAACCTTTTTCCCTTGGAGTGATAGGTTGGTAAACCACACTGAGCCTTTGTCTGACCTGACTGCTCCTAAGAAGACTTCCTCCTCAGTGTCTGAGCATTCCTCTGCCTGAGTTGTTGCTGCAACTGTTTTTGATAAGCATTGGCTGGCATAATGTCCCTGTCTGTGGCATTTGTGGCAAGTAACACTCAGTGCTGGACATCTGTCTGGTGTCTGGTGCCTTGGCTTACCACATCTCATGCAAGGTTTGCTTTGCTGGTTAGCTCTGTGGAAACCTCTAGCTCCTCCTTTGTTTGGATGCTTGGATTGATTAGCTGATTGATTAACTGATTGAAAATCACTTTTGACTTGTCTATGCCTTTGCTGCCTTGGAACTTGTCTAGCACTATCGACGCTGCTTGACTTCTTGCCTCCTTGGAGTGTTTGACCTTGGGCTGCAATCGCTTCTTTTTGCCGTATCGAAGTCTTTGCTTTTTCCAAGGTAAGGGCAGCATCCATTTGGAGTTTCTCCGACAGAGATTTGTCCCGGATTCCTACCACTATTCTGTCCCGTAGTAGCTCTTCTTTGAGTGGTCCGTATTCACAGTTTTCCACAAGGTGATAAAGGCAGGTAATGTATTGCTCAGCGCTCTCACCTTCCGCTTGATCTCGGCGATTGAACTTTGCTCGCTCGAAGATCAGGTTCCTCCTAACTTTGAAGAACCCGTCAAACTTGTTTATGACGGTAGCGTAGTCGTTTCTCTCTGCGTCGGTGATATTAGTTGAGGCGAGCACGTCATCTGCATCTTCTCCCATTGTGTAGAGGAGTGTGCTAACTGTCCTGCTGCTGTCCCCTTTGTCGAGTCCGGTGGCTGCCAAGTATTGTGTAAAACGACGCTTCCACTTTGGCCACTCGTCGGGGTTTCTGAAGTCAAACTGTGCAGGCGGTCTCAGGGTAAGGTTGGTAGCCAAGCCACCATTGTAGCTGTAGCTGCAGGAGCGCTTTCTTCTTCTATCATGATCCCACCGCTGCCACCATGTACAATACTCTTGTATACTATAACTAGGTTTAGCAATACTCTCTAGCTAAGACAGGACTATCATAGGTCTCTTCAACTGTAAGAATGATTTATCAATTAAAAGCCCACATACAAGTAATGATACAACAGGAAGTAATAAACCCACATAGATGAATACAATTACATACAGGAAACAAGATGATCAGTCAATGCCTGATAATACTTATGCCACAGACATGACTGTTGTGAACAGGAATTTAATCAGGGAAGATCAATTGACTGGGGATAAAGTCACCTTACAGGGCTATGCCCCAGGCATGTCACTTACATTTCCAGTGGCTTGTGTTGTCAGCCATTGTAGTGATCTGTCCTTCCCTATGACAGTTGCAGCTGTTGACATTCTTGATGACAATGGGATGGTGGTCTTATTGGTACTGATGTTGATTTAGATGTCTTTCAAGCCCTTATAAAACAAGCATCCCTAACTAAAATACATGCTAAGAGTGGGTGGAGTATTAGGGTTACGAGAGCCCAATAATAGACTTCGTTCTTTTGTCACTGGAATGACCAAAATTGTCATGGGCAATTCTCATAATTTCCTCTCTAAACTTCCTAAGAACAACAACTACACTGCAAGATTGTCCATCTGGCCCAAATGTGTCTTTCTTTAAGAGACCATTTTCCCATAGGAAATTATTCTCCCTCTTATTGGCCCAGCCCCTGTATTCCCTCAAGGTGGAGTCAAGAGAAAATGGGATAAGGAAGAGAAACTGATGAGAAGACAGGAAGCCTTAGATAAAGCCACACCCAAACCCATGACTGACGGTGAGATTTCTGAGTTACATGAGGTGGACAGTCCTGTTGATGTGACACAGAATGAAAATGCTAATAATTTCGTGAACATACACCATATTAGTAGCAAGTTTGTATGGCCTTTCATGATGAAAGATATTAAAGCTTGGTGTAAATGTTGTAAGATATGCCAACGGCACAGTAAAACTAAACCTGCTAGGGCCCCAATGCATGAGGTTCCAGTACTTACTGAACCCTTTGAACAGGTTGCTGTCAAGTATCTTTTGACTATGGTCGATATGGCCTCTAGGTATCCTGAGGCCTTGCCTCTCAAAAGCATTACTGCTGAAGAGGTGACTGAGGGTATGGCGGAATTATTCTGCAGACATGGGATTCCCAGAGCAATTCTCAGTGATCAGGGAAAACAGTTTGAAAGTGAGCTCTTTAACCAATTGTGTACAAAACTTAAGATTAACAAATTTAGATCATCTCCTTATCATCCACAAAGTAATGGCATAGTCGAGAGATTTCATGGTACTCTTATACCCATGCTCAGAAAGGCTTTAAATGGTGGTAAGGATTGGCCTAAACAGCTCAAGTATTGTCTTTTTGCTATAAGATCCACTCCCAATAGAAGCACTGGCTTCTCACCATTTCAGGTTTTATTAGCAAGAGATGCCAGATCCCCACTTGACTTGGTACTTGATGAGCTTGAACAGACTAGTTCTGAGCCAGTTGATGTGTGTGCATGGATCAAGAATTTGAATGATCATCTTGAGATTATCAGGGACTATGTTAGGGCTAACAGTCTTAGTGCTAGGGACGAAAGGAAATATCAGCATGACAAAGGCACTAAAGTTAGAAAATTTTCCCCTGGAATGCTGGTGTTCCTAAGAACCCCAGGTCTGTCTGGGAAGCTGGATGTAAGTTGGGAGGGTCCCTTTGAGATTGAAAGTGTCCCCAACGCTGTGAATGTTAAATTAAAAATTCCAGGCCGAGCTGGTAAATCCCGGGTAGTTCATGTCAATAATGTAAAAGAGTATGTGCAAGATAATACTGTCATACACAGACTTGTGGTATATGCAGAAGAACCTGGTGCTGACATAGAATATAACAGGTTGGCAGGTTGTAATCCGAGTGTGCAGCAGTTAGCAGATATTGAGAATATAAAGAACAAGTGGTCACATGTTTTGAATGATGCCCCTGGCAACACTGATAGAGCGATTCATGGGATTGATACTGGAGACACACCCCCTATCAGGTCACAACCTTACCTGATATCACCTCACAAGTTGGAGGGTGTCAAGAAGGAAGTTGAGTCACTTTTGAAGTTAGGCATTATCGAGCCTTCCTCAAGCCCTTGGTCAAGCCCAGTTGTACCTGTGGTTAAACCAGACCAGAGTATTAGATTGTGTATTGATTTTGGGAAGCTAAACTCAGTCACAGTTCCTGACCCTTATTATATGCCCACAGTTGATGAATTGATTGGTAAAGTTGGAGAGGCAAAATTTCTTACAAAACTCGATCTTGCTAAAGGATTTTATCAAGTGCCTTTGCATAATGGAGACAAACCAAAGACTGCTTTTGTTACTCCCTGGGGCAAATTTCAGTTTTGTAAAATGCCATTTGGTTTAAGAAATGCCCCCTCATCATTTCAGAGATTAATGGATAGTGTATTGAGTGGTTTGGAGTCTTTTGCTGTGCCTTATATAGATGATATCCTCATCTACTCTGAGGATTGGGTTTCTCACATGAAACATGTGGAGGGTGTTATGAGTAGACTCAGTGATGCCAAACTCACAGCTAAGCCTGCTAAATGTGAGTGGGGTCAGGAACATGTACAATATTTGGGTCTTGAAGTGGGAGCTGGATGTGTCAAAATACCAGAGGCTAGGGCAAGTAGTATTAAGAATTTTGTGCGACCAGTGAGCAAGTCCCAGCTTAAGTCATTCCTTGGCCTAACAGGCTATTACAGGAAATTTGTTAAAGGTTATGCTTCCATTGCTAAACCCTTGCATCTGGCTACTCATAAATCCTGCCCCTCTCAAGTGATCTGGACTCAGGAGTGCCAGGATTCCTTTGGTAAGCTTTGTTCATTGTTATCTGATGCATCATTCCTCACTATTCCCTCAGAGACAGATAAATTGCTAGTGCAGACAGATGCTTCAGCAAATGGACTGGGAGCTTGCCTCAGTGTAATCAGGAATGGTGAAGAACTACCAGCAGCATTTTACAGCAGGAAGTTGACAGATACAGAATCTAGATATGCAGCGACAGAATTAGAATGCCTAGCTGTGGTCGAGGCATGCAGACAATTTGAAGCCCACCTAGATGGGAAACCATTCTTGTTACAAACTGATCATAAAGCTTTAGAGTCTATGCATACATCTAAACTCTATAACAAGAGACTTGCAAGATGGGCATTGAAATTACAAGTTTGTTTAGTGTTGTTTACAGGCCTGGTTCTGCAAATGGCAATGCAGATGGTCTTTCCAGACAGGCATGGCATTCAAGGAAGACAGGAGCATCTGCTCAAATTGAAGATGATGGGAAGGTCAGTGTAAAGACAGATCTGAAAACTATTGTGAAGTTGGAGCCCAAGGAGATGATGATACACTCAGACAGGATTGCTCACCGATACGGTTCGAATTAGTCCCCGGGGGATGTAGGAGCCAGACTCTTACATGGAGAATGAACTCCTTAATCGTTTACTGTTATCTTGTTTCAGCTTAACTCATGCACATCATTGTTTTCTGTTATTCTTTTATCACTCCATTATCAACATTAGCACCACTGACTATGTTCTAGAACTTTCTCTTCTTGCATGTGCTCTGTGTGTTGCCTGTTTTCTATTGGTCAGTTCAAAGTCATGTGTTTCTCTGGTGATCTCAGAGGCTTGGCCTATATAGGCATGACCCTCTGAGTTCTCCATGTCTTTTTCCAGTCGGACATCTGAACACTCATTTATAACTCTTCTGTGTGAACTGGTACGGGTTTAGTGAAGTCCTAGTATATGAGATACAGGGATAGACTGGGAAGAGAACTGGTGGCGGCTACCTTTACTATACAGCAGAACTGCACACTCAACAAAGACATTGATGAAGACACTGACGAACTAGATCTTGATGGAGACATTGGAGAACAAGAGCTTGATGAAGACCTGGATGGAGACATTGAAGAGAATGCTCTTGATGGAGATAGGAATGGACTAGATATTAATGAAGATATTGAAGAACAAGTCCTTGATGAAGATCCTCAGGATAGCACTGAGAATAAAGATGATATGGAAGATATCAGTGAAGAAAATTATACAAAATCTTAATGTCATTATGGAATTCAATGAAGATAGCAATAAAGATGGTGAGGAGCAAGATCTTGATGAGGAGAATTACATTGAAGATTTCAGTCCAGAAGATATGAATGAATAGCAGTTTCAAGATCAAAAGTTAACATTTGAGAATAGTATTAGAATAGAGGACTCTAGATTGAAAGAAGGGACAGTAGTAGATTAATATACTTTGATCATATTACATTTTGTAGTATTTATTAGATGAATAAGCTTCTACTATAAAAGATTAAAGTAAAATTCAATTATCTTGAACTCAAACAGACAAAAGTAACAGCAAATTCTTTTAACTAATTTTTAATACTTTTATTAAAAGAACAGATAGAGACCCAATAATCCTAAAAATTATCACAGAATAGCTACACAGGAAAAATAGAATTTGTTGCCTCGCTTTCCTCTACATATTCAATGGAGTTGTTATAGAAACAAACTTTCAGAATGTATATAGTCAAAATGATGAGATCAAAATAGCTTTGACAATCATTTTACTCATATAGTTCTCAAGTGTGCTTCTCTGGTCTACCTTACATCAAGTATCGCCTTACAATAACGCTAATAATGCTTAACTGCAATGCAAAAGGTGTATAGCTAAGGTTTATAATTAAAGAAGTATAAGAGACTGAATACTTAAAATAACTTATCCAACAGACTGAAGAGTAGAAAAAGATAATTTGACGGGAATCATACAACATAAGAGTTGAAAGATAGGTCATAACAAGCTGGTGACTAAATTGATATAGAGGGAGACATGACACACGGTAAGGGTTGTGTACATGAGGATAATTCAAGACAAAACAACTGGCTACGTCCCAGGGGTCGAGCACTCCACTTACAATATATACAATGTAGCAGTATACTGCGACTTGCAGACTCTGCTGGCACCACTGCATATGTTCAAATCTCAAATCTCGAGTACACCAAGCTGCAGGCCGAGAATACTAATAGTCCTTGGAACTGCTCTATTTGGCTCTTTCTTCATGTAAGTTGTACTCTCATTACATCATTTTAAGGGTTATTTATAGGATATAGTCCCCTATAGCATAAGCTAAATAACTAGTTTTCTCTTCTAGTCTCTTTATTCTCTTCTAGTCTCCTTACTCTCTTCTAGTCTCTTCAGCTCTTCTAGTCTCTTCAGTCTTTTCTAGTATAGTCTAGTCTCTTTAGTCTATTCTAGGCTCTTCAGCCTCTTCTAGTCTCTTCTAGTCTCTTTAGTCTCTTCTAGTCTCTTTAGTCTCATAGTCTCTTCGTGTCTCTCTAGTCTCTTATAGTTTCTCCTAGTCTCTTCAACCATTTCTAGTCTCTTGTAGACTCTTTAGTCTGTTTCAGTCTGTTCAGTCTCTTTAGTTTCTTATAGTCTTTTTAGTCTCTTCTAATCTCTTTAGTCTTTTCTGGTATCTTCTAGTTTCTTTAGTCTCTTTTAGTCTTCTTAGTCTCTTTTAGTCTTCTTAGTCTCTCCTAGTCTCTTCTAGTCTCTTTACTCTCTTCTATCTCTTCTAATCTCTTCAGTCTCTTTTAGTCTCTTCTAGTTTGTTTAGTCTCTTCTTGGCTTTCCAGTCTTTTTTAGTCTCTTCTAGTCTCTTTAGTCTTTTCTAACCTCTTTAGTTTCTAGTCTCTTTAGTCTCTCTAGTCTCTTTAGTCGCTTCTAGTCTCTGTAGTTGCTTATAGTAGTCTCTTTAGTCTCTTTAGTCTTTTTTTCTCTCCTGTCAAGTGGAAATGGACATCGGAGTGTGCTAAAATGTTCATAGCAACCAAGAAGCAGGATGGATGTCTTCTTCTGGAACCAAGAGTGATAGTATCAGCACAGTTGAAGGATCAAGTACTGAGTGAATTGCATGACACTCACCCTGGAATTGTCAGGATGAAAGCAATAGCCCGTAGTCATGTATGGTGGCCACAGACCAACAGAGATATTGAGTATATAGTGAACAGTTGTCCGTCTTGTCTATGTGTCAAAAAATCTCCATCTAGTGCTCCATTACACCCATGGACCTGGCCTTCTAAGCCATGGCAGAGAATTCATGTCGATTTCCTTGGAGCATTCCTGAACAAGATGTTTTTTTGTGATTGTGGACGTTCATTCAAAATAGCCAGAAGTGTATGAAATGCCAACTACAGCAGCACAGAAGACAGTAGGTGTGCTCAGACATGTTTTTGCTACATTTGGTCTACCTCAACAGCTAGTATTGGACAATGGTCCACAATTTGTGGCAGCAGATTTCTCAGAATTTTTTTAACAAAATGGAGTTAAGCATATTCATTGCAATCCATACCACCCAGTATCAAATGGACTAGCTGAGAAGTTTGTCCGATCTTTCAAGCAAGCCATAAAAGCTAGCGGAGCTACAACAAGATCTGTTCATCATCAGCTAGAAAACTTTCTTTTGTGTAATCACACAACTTCTCACTCAACAATGAGATGCACACCAGCATCATTGTTCATGAAAAGAGAGCTATGTACCAGATTGGAATTACTGAAGTCAAATTGTGAGAGTCGTGTTCTAGATAGTCAATCCGCACAAGTGCAGATGCGTGGACAGAACTCCAGGCTTAGGGAACTATCCCTTGGACAGAAAGTAATGGCAAGAAATTATGGAACTGGGGAGACATGGATACCAGGAAGTGTCAAAAAGAGAGTAGGACCACTGTCATATGAAATTGAGACAGAGAAAGGAGTATGGCATAGACATATCGACCAGATATATGGAAAAAGGGACCATAAAAGTTGTTAATAACTATTGTGAGAGATAGACCTGGGTGTCTCTTATGAACTAGATGAGACTACAGTAGAGCCACAAGAACCTGTGGGAGAAGAAGGTAGAACAGATCCCGATCAACAAGAAGAATTGTATCAGCACCAGCTGAACCAGATGATTCTGTAAGTGGACATTACCAACTTCTACCAGTGCTAGTTCAGGAACAGTGAAGAAGTATCCTGCCCGTAATCATCGTCAACCAGAACATTATGGTTTTCCTAACCCCAGCATTTCATTTATGTAAGGAGGAAATACTCCAGACATGTTTACCTTTAATCAATTGCTATCACTTCACACCTTATTCAGTTCTGATGATGTGTTACTGTATGTGTTAATTGTTGTTGTTTTCACCTCTACTCATACCCAGACCTATGGCATGCTATATATGTTCTAGAACTTTCATTCCAGTCAGTCTAGCTTATTCAGTGATTATTTGAACATGATTGTTGTGTTCTTTTTTCAATATTAATCTTAACATTTAAATTAAATTCGAACCCATTACAAACACAACATATATCACTGTAAATAATTAGCTAATGGATACAATCATCAAAAATTTACTTATTTTGCTTTAATAAGGAGATTAATTTGTTGTGCTGTGAGTAGGCCCTGCCAGATTGTACTAGCAATTTATTTTGGAATAGCTAATAGCTGCTAATTAGCATGTGGAATAAGGCATTTAAGAGAATAATAAGAACGATCACCTTAGCTGCTGAAGGCGTGGCACCCCTTACTAATCAACTTACAGACTACCCCAAGACAAGTGAGAAGCAAGCACTTGATATTCAGTGCTAAAGATTTAGAGGCAGCAGTCTAAGTCTTAAGTTTGGACATAGTCTGGAGAGTAAACCAGCTAGTGGAATTGCAACCAACAGTTAGTGATCTTAATAACCTCCTTGTTTTGTTTCCTGAATACTCACATTCTCAACCAATTGAAACTTGAGTGTTCCACTCAGGTCCAAGCTAGTTGTGTAGTGGAAAGGGCATGCAAAAGACCTACCACATCAAAAGTGTGCTAATGTTTCTGTTAATCCAAACATCTTCAGCAGCAGCGAAATGCATTTTTACCATTTCATAAACGGTTACTGATGAGTCACAAAGGTTTTCACTGGAAAATTACCTCCCATAATGATTATATTGCAACAGTAATGACTCAATCACTCATTTTATGACACCTCAACTTGATGATTTTTGGTAACACGTAAGCTACTTACCCACATCTTATTGTATTAATGTAATTATCTTTATGTCTGTTATATACAATGGTAGTTCACCTGTCACCCTTGATAACATTGACAATGTCTTATTTATTGCCTTCCCAATTCTAGCATTTTACTTGTACAAAATGCATAGTAGAGCATTTATTTTTAATCAAGGCCAGCAAACTAAAGAGCATTTGTATTATAATTAATAAATAACATTTATACCACATCCAGTTACTGGGTTAGCTACTGGATGTCTTCTTCTGTTGAAGGCTATCAATGTCAGACTGTGTGTGCTCTGAAGAGTGACCCATTTGTAGTAATAGTATGAACAGGATCTTCTGGAGAACATGAATTTTGCTGAGGAGTTTTTGTGACCTTTGATTTCTTCTTAAATACTCTCCTCCATTTCTTTTTCTCTTTCTTATCAGGCATAGACTCAGCAGGAATTTCTACACAAGTAGTTTCTTCCACACTAGCAAAGCTTTCCTGCACCTCAACATTGCATGCATCTTCTTTCCCCAATTCTTCCTCCACTTTTTCTATGCTTGTCATCTGTGGAGTTGAATCTGGTGGTAATATTATTGCCTCTATGTCTTCGTATTCCTCATCGAACTCAACTTCTTGTGATTCCATGCAAGAGAGAAGTGTCTTCTCCACATCTATAGGACATAATGCAGCATTCCGGGTATCTAGCTCATTTTTGTTCAAATTTGTTGCTTTTTCTGCAGCAGAAATATCACTTTGACCCAGACTAAATGAAAAGTTGTTCTGAAGTTCAAACTTCTTCATAGGGCCGACTGGATGAGCAGTAAAGTATATTATATTGGACTTCTGAGCATACTTTGTTGAGACTGCATTCACTTCATTGCTAAATATGGTTACTTCTTTTTAAACACAATTATCTGAGAAAAGGCATCTTTGGGCAAGTCATCAAAACATCCAATGTGTGATAAGATTAGTTTGTACTGTCCGGCTATACTCCCAGTATTAGCTGCAGACTCTGTATCAGTTGCAAGATAAGACAAAGACTTGCCATCACTGCAGATGCTAACAGAGCAGATGAGAGAAGATTGGTGAAAGGCACTTTTGGAATGCTCCAAAAATTCTGTCTTTGCGCAGAGGATCAAGAGAGGCTTCCTCAAATTCATGGCTCTGTCTGGAATCAATTGGTTGTTGTTTTCCCACTCTAGCATGGATGGTAGGCACCACAGCATCATGGCTGCATATTTGAACCCGATGGTGGTGGTCGCAAAGCTTACTTCACTACTGCTCTTGGAACTCCCAAGTCACTCTACTATGTTGGCAAGTCCAACCTGCTGATAATGTGTCAATATGGATTTTTGGCTGAGAAGGAATCTCTCGGTGATGTCATTCCCATGCGTCATCAGAGTCAGGTAAATGAGTTCAGCACTGCACTGCTGGACTGTCACTATTTTTGGGACTACCTTTATCTAGCCTTCTTCTTTGTCCTTCTCAGACTCTGCATTTGCCCTGATGAGGATAGTAGTAACTCCTCTGAAATGATAGACTATATCTTGTTTCTTCTTGTTGGCCAAGTATTTGGGCTGCACTATCACAACAGCAGACAGAGTGTAGCTTGGGATGTTCTTGTAGAAACTATTTGTTACTACTTCATTGGTGTTCTTGACTTGTGAGAATTCAGTTGAAGTAAGCACAACTTCAGAAGAATTGACTTGTTGGCAAAAAGTGCATACTTCAATTCACTGTTTAGCAAGAAGCACTGGTATTGTCCCTTGGAATCAGGTGTTGCTGTATCTTTGTGCTCTATTGGTAAGAATGACAGGCAAGACTCCAGAGACAAGTGTGTAAGCTGTTGCATCTGTAATTATGAACAAGACAGGCTTCGAATGATCCAAAGCAGGGCAGAGCATACACAAGCTCTTTCAGTCCCTTATCTCTGCTGATGTTCATTTCAATAGGAATGTGACTACAGTTGAAATCAGTCACACGATCCAACTTTCTTCAATTCCATGTATTTGAGGCTCTAAAAGTAGTGGCATAGGACACTCTCCACTGGCAATCATATTTGCGTAATCAACCAAGGGAGGTCCTGAACATTTGGTCAATGTTGGAGAAGTGATGCAGGAACTAGAAGAATATGTTAGCAAGACAACAGAGCAATAAATTTTGAATCCAGTCAGGGTAGATCCCAAGCTTCTTGCCCAATGACTAGAGAATAGTTACTGTGAGACAGATGAGGAAGGCAGTCTGTAGTACACATTATAACATCATATTTGAGGTTGTGATCAGAGTGAACAACAGAATCAGTGTCAGTAACCAGATAGAATTGGTAATGAGCACCTTCAGCAATTTCACTATCAGTCAAAACTTGTTTGGTTTTGAGGAGCATCTTAGTATCAGAAGTTAGTGGATCACCAATGGTCTCCATAAAGCAAGCGGCATCAGCTATAGTATTGGTAACAATCAGAATCGGTTTGGTAATGTTGACCTGGATCTGATGGAGATATCCAGTGTCACAAGCAAAGCCTAAGAGATAGGGTAAGTAGCACAGCAGTTCAGGTATGCTTTGTTGTTGGATGCACACTTGAGGGTTCTCAGAATATCGAATAGCTTTCATGACTTGCAGAAGAGACTTCTTTATATTAGCATTCACAAACGAGTTGCCAGAGAAAATTCTGCTGGTGACAATCTTTCCCCACTTCTTTAAAACTGGCTTTTCATCCTTAGTGAACTTTGAATCAGTCATCTTAGATTGAGCCATTGTGCGAGTCAAAGAATAGAAATCTTCCAGTTATTGGCAATTCGAAATAATTCTGTGGAGGGAACAATAAATACATAATAAGGCAATTTGAGTATGCAATTGAATTTGTGAAGGGACAACTTAATTATAACAAAGTAAATAAAGCCATATTGTAGCACACAAGAATTATAGTTGTTATACATTTTGAAATCGCAAAGAAAATAGCTGTAATAATAATACATACAGCTAAAACATTAACACTTTATGATATTTTGAACACAGTTAATTCATTCAACTAGATTATATTATATTATTAGCTTATAAAATTTAATAGAATGCAAATCTTAATTGCAAAAGTAACTCTGCGGTAAAAACATTGCTTTTGAATGTGAACATAAAACTATAAAACTTGTTAAATTAACTGTTTTTGTAGAGTATAGCTATTATATGCTCTTACAGTTTCTTAATGTTTAGCTAGCTTATAAAATTTATTAGCAATTTTTTCAATAATCACAGTTTTTCAAAGTCTGCATGATATGCTAGCTTTTACCAACTAGCTAGAAAAAATTAACTTTTAGAAAGTGCTACCAAATATTTGTCTAGTTCGATTTGAATTTCAAGTTCCTCTCAAAAATAAGTGAATATCTTCTTACTCTGAACTTATACACAACAGCACAGATTCTTTACAAACATATTCATCTTCTTTATAAGTCATAATACAACTGGCAGAAACTGGGAATTTTGGTAATGTCAAATAAAAGTCATTCAATAGCATAAATGCTTACCAGCATGGTTTTCAAACTTTCATCTTAGAAAAAAAAATCTAATTTTCCAAAATCAAGAATGCCTGCCTCATCACGGGTATTACATGCACAACATAGAAAAGTGCATTCAGCAACAATATAGTCATGCATGAAAAGTTCAAACATATTTCCTTTCAGGCTGCTGAATTGAGGTGAAATTGATGTTTCCAAAAAAGTAAACATAAAATGCTCTTGCTGTTTATTGCTGTGAGCATACACTAACACGCAATCTTCCACAATGCAAACCTACACTCGGCGTCTCACTGATGTCGTTTTCGGTGAATCGATGAAAAATGAAGTGAGAGAGGTTGTAGTCCAATGCTGACGATACCAAATTTTCACACCTTAATTTTTCAATTTCGTGATGCAAGTCACTCTCTTTCAAGTAAGCACTATGCTGGAAATCCACCATAGAGGCTGTAGTTTTCTTTGATGAATTCTGGAGAAATATCATATTTTAGTTTTGTGTGAGCTGTTATTAGTTCACTTTCACTCCAAACTCGCATGTTGATTCAAATTATTTCGATCCTACCTTGTCCTCGACGAAGAAGTACTTTAAGTTTCCTAATTATCTTTTCTTTACCTGGACTAAATATAACGATGTGAATAGGTGAAGAGATACTAATTTTTAACTCTTGAACAGTTGGTAAATCCAATATATAATAGTTTTCAGAAGATTGACCAGAGATGTAGCATTTTATGCCATCACTGTACTTAACTCCCTTGCCTTCTTGTATAAAATGATGCAATAAGTAAGGTTTTTCCAATTCCTGGATTGCCAGTAATAAAAAAATGTGCATCTGGATTATTGTGAATTTTCTGAATGATTTCTGTGTAGACTTCACGAATATACACTGAATGACCAAAGTTTCCGAATTCAGCACACTGTCATGCACTGAGCCCACAGTGTGAAGGGTTTCTGAAACAACACACAACAAGACATTATCAATTAAAAAAAAAAAAACACCGCAACTACTTCATGTTTGGCTGCCTCATATATAACTACTTCTTAGGCATATGGTTTCCACAGTTCTTGTTCCCATATGAGAAACCCTAAATCCATTTTAAAAATATATAGTTTCTATGCTACACAACCCTTGTAATATATGCATTTCCCTACAACTAAGGGTTATAACACCTGCCTTACCTAGGCCGACAGATTGTTAAGGCAACTTATCCCTTGCGTCTTTCTCCTTGGCCATTAGACCCAACAGATTTCAGAACATACAAATGAGTATATACCAGTTATGTTGTAAATGTAATTTGTAATTACAATTAATTAATTTTAAACAGGGTGCCTACAACTGGTCTGAATCCTGATGACTACTGCTGAAAGTGCTGATTTGAGCTCTGAAGCTATGGTAACCTAGACAGGAATCCTTTTAATAGTTTTTTTTTTAGACCTCCAGGCTATTTTTCATTTGTACGCTCATCCCTTTGTTCCATGGGTCATCAATATTATAACAAAGTTATCACAGTCAGAAACTTCACACTGGACCTATCCAACTAAACCCAAGTCTCTAGTTCCAACACTATTGTAGCCTACATCAGGTCATTAATGAGCCTAGTGGTATTTCTCCCACCTCTCCCACTGAAATTCATTGATCTTCTTTTCTGCAGTGATCCAAAACTGCTAGGTCATGACTATGCGTGACCTGAATTAGGCCCATATGATTATCACTAAATAAACTGCAGTATTCAAGTAAATAGGCTTGTTTCTCCTGTAAACAGGAATAAGTGTGGCTATACCAAAATGCTGACACAACTGATGCTCTGCATGACTCTCTCCCACCAGTGGAAGCAGTCGAGAATCAAGACAATTCTTTGTTACCTCAATTCCTTACTTCCTTGTTTGTTTGTTTGTTTGTTTCTTATTTGTTGGTTTGCTGCTTGCAAGCATCTTTTTTGTGATTTCTTCCCGGAAAACTCTTAGCTATATCAAGCATACATACAATGACTCCAGCTCTAGTTCGCTATCTAAGTTGCTGAGGTGCCTTGGATACCGCTTCAGTGAGTACTGGTCTTAACAATCATTGAATAAATGTGGTTGCTGTTGTACAGTTGTAGTTCAATAACCACTCACTAACAGGAAACTGTACATCTAATAATCAGGAATTGAGTGCAAGTCCATTGGTGAATATTTGTTGCCAATATTCTAATTTTTATTGAGTATGAAACATATTCAGAAAATCATTTTAAGTCGAGTTATGAATCTGTATTAGAGCTAATATTTGGGTTCGTAACTCACATTAATCATCTCGCATTCACCTGACTGTGTATTTTAAATATTTCATTTTCACTAGATTAATGACTGAAAATATTGAGATGTGTCTATACAATCTTATCTTCCCATTCAAGTTCTAGTCTATCCCAGTTTGTGTGTAGAATGTTCAACTCTATTGACTGCAGAGTAATCTTCTTGTATGCCTTGTACAATATATGTTCTATCTCTGTATAATCGATGTACTATTTACTATTGTCTCTTGAATAGCTTCCACTGATATTTCCTAAACTCTTTCTTTTGGCCCTTGCATGGAATGATTGCTAACAAGATGAAATTGTACAAGAAATTATGCCATCACATTGCACTTAGATTGCTTTATCTGGTAGCTGAAGATAATGTGTGAATGTTTAATTAGATTTTCCACAAACTTCTATAAAAGAGCCAAAAAATAGCTCACAATATGTATTCAAGCACCTGAAATAGTGCTCATTTAGTCATGGTGAAGATAGCACTGCTTCTGATAGCAGTGGCAGCTCTCTACCACAGCACTGATGCAAGTGAAAGTGAGTCAATTGGAATACAAGCACTGAATTAGAGCGTGTGTTTATGTACTTGTATTATTTCTACTTAACAAGATTGACCATAGCCCTTGGCATACCCATTGGTTACACCTGAAGCTATGTGTATATTGCCAGTTTATAATGTATGTAGATGCATTTGCTTAGCATGTTTTTTTTGCTATTGTTTTGTTGTTGTTGTTGTTGTTGTTTTGTAATTATTGTTGCTGTTGTTTTTCTTTAGACGTTGAAAAACTTAACAGTGATTCAGCCCTGGATGATTTGAAAAATGTTTTAAAAAGTAAATTAAAAATAATGTTATTGAACATAATATAATTATAAATAGCTAGATCTAAATTTTGACTCATAACATTTTTATGTATAATAGCATTATGACTTCAACAACACTCGTTTTATTTATTTCTAGATAATGTTCCTTCTATTTGTTCTCAGCCACTAAAGAAAGGACCTTGTAAAGCTAGACTTGTTCGATATTATTACCACCAAAAGGAAGGAATCTGTAAGCCATTTCAATTTGGCGGTTGCTATGGAAATGCTAACAATTTCCATACTTTACAAGCATGCAAGAGAAGCTGTCAAACTAGACCTTTGAAGTGTTTCCATGTTTACAGAAGAGGGTTCAGAAACCGTAAACCTAGAAAAGGAGGCTTACATGGTAGTCGTCTTTATCGACGCAAGCTTTATCGCAAGAAACCAACAAGATACAATCGCCGTCTGTCTCACCCACGCAAGCTGCTTTTCAAGAAATTTATCTGGAAAAGGCCCACAAGCAACAAAAACCGTATTTATAAACGCCTTAGGGTAAAGCCACGACGCTGGCTAAAGTGGAAGAAGCCGACCTCTAATCGCCGTCGTTCGTACTCACGCAAACTGCGTTGGAGAAACTCTAATCGCCGTCGCTCTTACCCACGTAAACTTAGATGGAAGAAGCCAACTAAACATTATCGCCGATGGAAGAAGCCAACAAAATATTATCGCCGTCGCCGTCGTTTAAGACCACGCAAGAGATTCTTTAAACGTCGTCGTTCACATAAGCCTAAGTGTAAGACAACTTAAAAAACCACACACACTTTACTTAAATTACTTGAGTAATAACAATAACAACACCAAAATTGTTCTAGTATTATTGCTATTGTTGTTGTTGTCCATCTAGCAGCTAACAATGAAAATGAAGACAGCATTTCTGAAAACACTGAAGAACAAAACCTTGATGAAGACATTGATGAAGACACTGACGAACTAGATCTTGATGGAGGTATTGATGAAGGCACTGAAGAACAAGATCTTGATGGAGACATTGGAGAACAAGAGCTTGATGAAGACCTGGATGGAGACATTGAAGAGAATGACCTTGATGGAGATAGGAATGGACTAGATATTAATGAAGATATTGAAGAACAAGTCCTTGATGAAGATCCTCAGGATAGCACTGAGAATAAAGACAATATGGAAGATATCAGTGAAGAAAATGATGAACAAAATCTTAATGTCATTATGGAATTCAATGAAGATAGCAATAAAGATGGTGAGGAGCAAGATCTTGATGAGGAGAATTACATTGAAGATTTCAGTCCAGAAGACATGAATGAAGAAAATTTTCAAGATCAACAGTGAACAATTTGAGATTAGTGTTAGAATAGAGGACTCTAGATTGAATGAAAGGACATAGTAGAATGTATACTGTGATCATATTACATATTGTAGAGTTAATAATAGCTTAAAATAATAGCATCTCTACCGTGATAGGAACACAGACAAAACTATCATTATTTGATAAAGCAATTGTACAGCTGCAAAGTAATTCTGATAGCTAGCACAGTTTCGGGTAGTTGCCCATTAAAATGTATCAAATACATAAGTAATTCATTTAGCTGAATAAGCTTCTACCCATAAAGGATGCATTAAAATTCAATTTATCTTGAACGCAAACAGACAAATTAAAGAATTCTGAGATATACAGATAGAGAGACCAAATAATCCTAAGAATCATAAGAATAGCTGCACAGGAAAGAAGTAGACTTTATTCCCTAACTTTCTGCTACATATCTTGTAGCGAGTTGTCATACAGGGCAGTCTACCTGGCCATCAGCAAGCTTTGAAATGAATAGTCAGAGTGATGAAAGCTTCTGCAATCACTTTACTCATATAGTTCTCAAGAGAGCTTCTCTTGCACTACCTTATACAAGTATCACCTCCCACTGAGAAGGTGGTTGAATTGTGCCAACTGAAGAAGATTAAAAAAATCAAATATTGTATTTAATTTTTCCATTATTTATTATTCAGTTCAATTTTCCCTTTTCAAAATTCAAATAAAATGAAGGCCTATTCGAGTTAACTGTATATAGTATATACTGCATTATGCTAGCCTCCTTCCGGTGTGTGTGTGTGCACATGTGTGTGTGCATGTGTGTCTGCATGTGTGTGTTTGTGTGTGTGCATGCGTGTGTACATTTGTGTGTGCTATCACTGTGTACTCTTTCATTCACTTCTGTGTTGTTTTCTAGTGCGTTTTGTGCAGCCTCTGTTCTGTTGTATCAAAGATAGGCTTCAAGCACTGTCGTCTTGGCTAAACCTTGTGCCCCTTGCCCTGTAATTTCCATCACCGGTAGCTAAGCAGACATTTCAAAATCTTTAAAATGAAATATCTACGGATCACTATAAAAGTGATCCTAAACTTCACGATTTCAAGCAGCCCACACTGCAGCCTCTTCTTCATCATGGCCAAAATAGTGCTGCTATTGCTGGCAGTGGCAGCACTCTATCAAATCACTGATGCATACAAAGGCAAGTTGATTTAAATAATTCCAGTGATCTCAGGACCTTCTGAATTTAGCCTCCAGTTCTCTGCCCCCAGGGCTAAAATACACATATTATGCTTCTGAGAAAAGGCTTATTCATGAAAAATGAGGATTTGGTGACTACCATCTCTTAGCGGGTTGCTTGGGTGATACTTTATAGTATCTCGTATGATGATAGTTTAAAATTTTTAACCTGAAAATATTATAATTAGTATTGTTGAAGTCACCCCAGTTGTTGGCTACACACTATACTCATTCATTGTGTACCAACTGTGTGTTTGTGATACAGGAGATGTTAAAACAAGTGACAGTGATTCCGCCTTGGACAACGTGGAGAATGCTATGGAAAGTGACTATACTAAAGACTCCCAACTAAATACATACTCTGATACCCTTCCAAGTAATATTCAGACTAAATCTCGCCGATTTAAACTGTACAAAAGGTGGCCTAAAAAATTCAGACGATACTTCAGGCGTTATAAACCTTCAAAATGGTTTAAACGTAGAAAGTTTTTAAAACGGTACAGGAAACCGAGAAAGTATTTGAAAAAGTTTAGAAGGTGGCCTTCAAAACGGTATAGATATGGGCGTCGGTATAGACGTCGGCCTCTGTACTACAGACGCTGGAGAAAGCCTTCAAAAGGGAAACTGTGGAAACGGAAACCTAGAAAACGTTATTTTTATCGCCGTCGCTTCTACCCAGGTAAAACACGGAGAAGGCCTTCGAAGCTTAAATGTAAGTCAACTCACTTTATAGTGGCCTCTGTTGTTGGTTGTTTCTGCACGTTAGTAACACGAATTATTTTATGCTTTATCTTCATATTTAGACAAGGGATATAAACTTCCAGAAGATGAAATGAACAACCCAAATGGTGCAGTACAAGATCAAGATGCAGCAGATAATGCAAAAGACAATGAAGAACAAGACTTTGATGAAGATACTGGAGAAGGCAAGTTGAATAAAGTAGACATGGAAGAAAATGGTGAAGAAAATGATGAATATAATTTTCATGGAGAAAATGAAGACGTTGTTGACGTAGAGTTAGATGAAGGGGAAGATAGTAATGAAGATAGTGAGGAACAAGATCTTGATGAGGAGAGTGATGACAACTTGGCTGAAGATTTCAGTTCTGAAGATATGAATGAAGATAATCTTCAAGATTAATAGTGAACAGTAACTGTAGAAAAAAAACATGTAGTTTAGAAGTATTATAAGATTTTTATTGTATTTGCTATAGCTATATTATTTTAGTTGTTACTATGCAAAATAATTGATTTCAAGTTGTTATTCCTTGAGATATAGCTAAAAAAAATTTTTTTTAATGAACAAGAAAAGTTAAGAATAATTAAGATCAGCATGCTAGATACACATAGTTTGTACCACCTACAGGAGTATGTACACTGAACTGAGTCTTATCAGATTACCAGCTTATTATTTTTTGTAATGACCAAAATAACGATCCTGTGTGCAAGAATGCTGTTGCAATTATTTCTCCTTCTTCTCTGCTAATAAAATAAAAGCATTTTAAACAATTTAATTCCAACCTTCTCATATACATACGCACCCCCATCCCCCTTTCCCACCAACCCCCCCTCCCTCATACACACACGCACACACACACGCACACTAGCTCCCACTTCCAAACCTTGGACAAAATAACCCCACCCCTCTCACAATTCCCAATATTAATACCATCCATTCAAGAGGTCACATGATCATATCTATATAGCAACAAACCCTCCCCCCCCCCCCCCCCCCCCCCCCCCCTCCCATCCAATCAGTGACAGAAGTACAACAGAAGCACAAAATAATAAACTTGAAAGATGCACATAAGTGAGTCCAGAATACACTAACAATAGCTAGTTACATGTAGTACTGTATAAACCACAAAACAGCAGTAAGTTTGAGTTGATTTCCAAGATAAAAAGATTATTGTGCTGACTATGTAATCACAGTTGTATGCACTATTTGTGAACTCCTGTTCCACCCTCTGGTTCTATAAATATCCAGCACATTACATCACTGAGGGAAATTTTTCAGAATACCCTGGGTATTTTCCAGGTTATTTCCCTTTACTTTAGTTACCATGACACAACAAAAAAAATGTGGGTCCACCTCGATAAATAGCATTTGAGCCTCAGCCAAATTGTCATTAGAATTTATCTTAAAGATCCTTCAACATGGCTGTGAGATACTATGGGGCTAAGGTAGACACTTGGGATTACAGAGATTATAAGAAAGAGTACTCCAGGAGAGAAATTCCTCAGTTTGATGTTCATGACTCATATCGTACTCATGAATGCTACCTTTACAAGTATGTTGACCATGTCTACGACCAAGGGCAACTAGGTAGCTGCACAGCCAATGCTCTTTGTGCAGCTTATGGTCTGGATCTGAAGAAGCAGGAGGAGACATCGCACAGAGGATATGTTTACTTTGACCCTTCACGTTTATTCCTCTATTATAATGCTAGAGATTACGAAGGAACCACTCAAAAAGATTCAGGAGCTTCAATTCGTGACGCTGTCAAAGCTCTCAACCGCAAAGGTGTCTGCAAAGAAGAAGACTGGCCATATTACATATATAAGTACAAGCAAAAGCCGACTCACCAAGCATTTCAAAGTGCTCAAGGAAACAATCTTTGCAAGTACGAACGTCTCCAACAGAATGTCGACCAGCTGCGAGCTTGCATCAATGAACAATGTCCATTTGTGTTTGGTTTCAAAGTCTACAATACTTGCATTGAGAAAGCAGGGAGGAAGGAAACCATGTCTCCTCCAGAATGGCGCGAAAGACATCGACCAGATGGTCGTCACGCAGTGGTTGCTGTTGGATACAGTGACAGGCGCAAGGCGTTCCTGATTCTCAACAGTTGGGGCTCAAGCTGGGGTAATGCTGGCTACTTTTTCATGTCTTATGACTTCATTAAAGATTCTGACTTGTGTTTCGACTTCTGGAAAATCTCTTTTGCTTGCCAGCGAGGAAAACCACGTCCCAAAGACACCCAGACATGGCAAGATCTTGCTACAGCTGGTGGCAGTGGTGGAATCTCTTATGGAGGCGGAGCTTGTGGATACAGTGGAGGCGGAGCTGGCTACAGATATAGATACTAGCTTCAAGTTAAGTACAGACATAATTTAATTGTGCTTGTTTTTATTTCGCCAAATCCATTATTTATTATACAAAACACAATAATACATTAAAACTACTTTATTACAGGCTGTTGTTTGTGTATTGATTAGTTTTTGTTGTTGTTAATGCAAGGACAAGTTGTTTGGTACACCACCCATGCCTACCTTAATGAGAAAGATCCCATTCCATGAATATTTTAATTCCACCAGGGAATTTCCCTGGGAATCCCCCAGGGGCCCTCCTAAGCAGCGCATTGTTAATAACTACTTCAATGATGTTGCACTCATTTCCAGAAAATCGTAATTTAAAGAGTAATGAGAAAACAGGTTGTCTCAAATTAAAGAGAATTGAATTAGTCAAGCCACAAATAAACTCATTAGTTGAAACAGCGCTACAGGTGAATCCAGCACTGCCTGGGGGGACATGACATAAATAAAACTTGATTTCAAGAAATGTTACTTTGTGAGTTAGATTGGTGAACTATGTCCTTCTGGAAGTCTTTCAACAATGTTGTGAACTTGGCCACTTTAGTTTCCATTCTAGTCCTCTCCTCCTTCACTTCCTCCAGTAAGACTCTCATCTCTTCTTCTACCTCCATAACCTACATACACCATAACAACACCATCAGCTCACTGACCAAGTATCTGACTTCAGAGCTTCTTCTTAACCTTACCAGCCAGTTTCTGTACGCATCAAACCCTGGTGTAGCTAGGACTCTACACCAAACCCTGGTGTAGCTAGGACTCTACACCAAACCCTGGTGTAGCTAGGACTCTACACCAAACCCTGGTGTAGCTAGGACTCTACACCAAACCCTGGTGTAGCTAGGACTCTACACCAAAACAATTTTTTTATTAGGCATCAGCTAAAACCAAACATGGGAGGCTACTCTGCCAGATTACATCCTTCATCTTACGATCATCCTTCTTCCCGTCAACTGAGACATGAAATACTAGAGTTAGAGGGTGGGGCTATAAGGAATTCCTTCTTAAATTGAACCTGACAAGGTCTTCTAAAGTGAAGGAGATGTTATTCATCAGATGGGCAAGGCTCTGCAGATTGATGGACATGCATACGTTTTATGCCACTTTGGGTACTTCATATTGGAGAGTAGGAGGTGTGGCCTATTCTCACCAGCTCTTCAGATTTCCCGCAAAATACACTCATTAAATTATTAGTTCCACCTCAATCCCCTCCCCCCCCCCCCTCCCCCCCCTCCCCACCCCCCCCCCCTCCCCCCAACCACCCCTCCCCCCCTCCCCAACCACCCCTCCCCCCCTCCCCAACCACCCCTCCCCCACCCACTCCCAACAACTCCATATCTTCGATACCTTCCTGTTGGCTAGCTCCACCTCTTTCTGCTTGTGAGCTTCCAATTGCTTGAAATGAGCTTGGTGGGCTGCTTCCTTAGCTTCCAGCTGCTCTCTGAAGGCATCATCACACGCCCTCACTCGATCCTCCATGATCCTACAAACGAAACCATACTAAACAGGGCCGTAGACGGCTTATTTGAATAGGTAAGGCAAGGAAGTGGGTGTGGCATATCCAGTTAACAGGAAGTGGGTGTGGTATAGCACAATGAGATGTGCTTGCATTGCAAATACTTTGAAAATACGAAATTGCTATACATTACTCACTAGTAAATCACGTAGACTATCTGGTGTCCACACACACACACACACACACACACACACACACACACACACACACACACACACACACACAGTGGCCTCACATGCAATACAATTTTTCCTTTCCTCAGGAATAAAAGCAGAAGTTTTTGAGACTTTTCCATCTTTTTCTCTAATCGTAACTTTTGCTAGTATTTTAAAAAATGTAATTAAATGATACATTAAATAAAAGTTTGACTTAATTAATGTAAGCTAACAAAAGCATGAGTCATGCGACATTAAACAGCTTTTGCTTCACGGCAGTAAGGCAATGGATAATACACACAGCCTTCTTCTTTTTAGTGAAGCCACCTCTAGCAAGGTAGCTTGAAATGGTCATTTCACTACAGAAATTTGCCCATATTCTGTTTTGGAGAATGACTAAGTAGTAGGTTGGTCAAGCTTCCCTGGAAGTCCACTCAGAAGGCTACTCACACGACTAGGATCACTACACAAGTGCTCATTTATTAGCTAATGGGAAGATCGTGATCACACACAATTATAACTGGCTGCTACCAATTTTAAATTAATGATGATATTTGCCTTGGACAAAAAAATGGCACGACCAGTCATACAGGTCATGCTATCGACTCCAGCCCTGCTAAACAGATCACCATAGCAACACCAAAGTGACTGCTTACAGTGACCATACAGAATGAATTGCCATGGGCTATATCAATCCACACCCACTACAAGTTCTGATATCACTAAATTCCAACCGCACACAACCCACCATGACTTCACGTCACACCCACTATGACAGCATGCCACACCCACTATGACTACATGCCACACCCACTATCACCACACATCACACCTACCACAAGTACGTGCCACACCCACTATGGCTACACCTATAACCACACCTACTCGCCTCAATGATAGTGACTATTGAGTCATAAAGACAACTACTTACTTAGTTTGAGCTAAAGCAGTGTCTCTTTCAGATGTCAGCATTTCTTCCTTAGCTGTGAAGTGTTCCTGTAGTTTGTGAAGACTCTGTTCTAGCGTTCCTATACTGGACACCTTCTCCTCCCACTGCTCCTGGAGATCTCTAAAGAATGCATTACAACACACGTTGGGTAGTCATGAAAATATCTTAGCAACCACATAGGAGGGCGAGCAGACGAGGATTTGAAAGAAATATTATTGTTTAATTTTTTGGGGCAGTTTCTTTTTGTGTTTTGTTGCTACTGTTGATAACGTCTTTAACGTGAATAAAATCTGATATTTCAGATTGCCGAAATGTTATAACATTAGGCATAGCAGTACCAGTAAATGTGTGAATGCTTTTCCAATCATTCCACTGTTCACTATACAGGTCAAGTTTAAAAAATATCTTGTAACGATATTGGAGTGTATATATATATATATATATATATATATATAACATACTACTACAAGAATGGGCAATAGAAGTATACTAGTGTAGGATATTATCTTTATTATTTTTATTGTTATTAATCTGCTATAAGTATGCACACTTGATCTTCCTACATACACTCTGTCAGAACTTAATCAAACTTTGAAATATACTAGTGGTGCGCTCGAATAGCGCAAATGCATGGCGAGCGAGTAAATATATGAGTATAGGTAAAGATGATTTGTGAAGGAAATCGCTAAATAATAGCAAAGATTAGGCATGAAGAGTTAACAATAACAGAATTACCAGAATACACTTCGAAAGCAGTGGCAAAGAACCGCAGCTTGACAAAGACTTCACAATTGTTTCAAGAAGAGAGTAGCTATAAACTTTTTGGTTGAAACAAAGTTGCGTAAGGCTGTGCAGCAGGATTCTCCGTGCTCGTTAATTGAAAAATACTGGAACTGTGAACGCTTCACCTAACTTACGTAATTAGAAGCGCTGGCGAAGTTTTTTGACGTACGCATACATACCTATATATATATATCTGAAATCTCAATTGAACACGACTGAGAGTCAGCTTCGCTCACTTCGCTCGCTCGCTGAATAATTAACTGCTCAAGTTTGAGCTTTTTATTAGTTGCTTTCCTCAACTTAAAAAAAATGACATTATTGATGACACTTTACCAATATCTACAATTAGATATTCCGTCTGAAAATGAAGTGCTGATAATAAAGAGCAACTGCTACTATACAGGATGAACATTACAGCACGCAAACACACACACACACACACACACACACACACGGGTAAGTAAAGTACAGTAATCAATGGGCAGGAGAAAACTAGCAAAAGTGCATATTAGGCCTCTACGAGGATTGGTATTCTGATGTGCGACTCCATTCACCTGAATTTGGTCTTCCAATGGTTCCTGTCTTCCTCCACGGCTGCCACTTCATCTTTCAACTCTTCCTTGCGTTCTGCCAGAGACAATAGCTGCTCCTACATGAAGAGAACATACAATACCAATGCAATAATATCACAGTGTATTCAAACTTGCACAACCGCAAGAAATGACATCCAAGATGAAGTGATGGGTGATCTCTACTTGTGACTCTCTCTGCCACAGATTAGCTAAGTTTCTAGCAGAGAGAGTGTTGCCAAGAAGACAATATAACTCTGTCCTTATTTCACCAAACAATTCTGAACCAACGGATGCAAATTCTGCAGTATAAACCTTCTTAATCTGATTCCTAAACTGTGATACACTTTTAACAAAACAGCAATCTCTACTCCATTTTAAACTCAACTTCAGTAGAGTTGCCTTTAAATTACTATAATAGTCAGCAGCTATGCAATGTATCCTACTATATTAACAGATTGTGTTATGGTTTGTCTGTTAGAAAAAATGATCAGTTCTTGTGCTATAATTAAAGGCTAAATTAGTTTGAGAGGATGAGCTTCAGATATAGTCTCTGTGTTACCTGCATATCTGTAGCTGCTGTCTGTTCATGTTCTATCCTCTTGTGAAGCTCCATGAATTCCTTCTGTTCCGCTTCTCTTTCTCTATCCCTCTCAGCTAACGACCTTCGCAACTGCTGCACTGAGTGGGCGTGGTCTTCCAGCTGTTTGTCTCTTATTCGCACAGCGTCCCTCTCATTATGAAGCTCCTCCCTAAGTGACCTGTTGACAGTAAGAATGTTCGCAACACAATAGTAGGTAAGGGTTGTCAAAAATGAATCTAATAAACTGTTGTTTTATCAGTGAATTGAGACTATTTCTGTGTAAGGGAAGAGAGAGAGCACAAATGTAAAGAGCAACTTCCTTTAATTCCAACAATACTGAGCCAGTAGCTTTAATCTGCTGCAGTTCAAACATTAGTTCATCAGTCACACACACGTTCGAACACACATACACAAAACTTAGATGGGTAAAGTATCACCAACTTTAAATCCACGATAAAGATACTTGTCTGATGTCTATCACCTTACCTATTCTCTGTGGTAAGTGCTTCAAGCTGGCTCTCCATTCTCCCTCTCTCCTGGGCCAGAGAAGCTCCCTGGTGAGCCAGTTCCTGCCCCCATAATTTCCTCTCTTCTCTGAGACCTTCTATCACTGATGTCTGAGCCAGAACTCGTGCCTCTAATTTAGTCACCTCCTTCAAAATAAGAGAACAATTACTTGTTACATTTCACTGGTTGTTCGATCACGCCTAATTACAACTCTCAGCTGCACTGTAGAGATGTCAGGCATATATATGTGCACACACACACACATCAGTAGCTAAACATTTGATGATACTTTACCAGATTATATGGTGATGTGTACAGTTGCCAGATTTTTGTACATAGTGACTCATTAAATTGCATCAAATGTTTTAACATTTAACATTCTTTATTAATACATATACATCTTAAGGCAAAAAGTATATATATATATATATATATATATATATATGTAATAATTAAAAAATTTCACCCATTCTACCAATATAGAATGAGAAATAACTAAAAAATATTATGTCCGTAACTTGACTTGGCAGGATAAAATACACATTATCATATACATCAGCACCGTATCAATCAGCTAAAAAATAGGTAAGGGGTGAGTGAGTGAGAGAATGAGAACTTGTAATCTGTATATTTTATATCTGGTAAAGCATCATCACAAATAGGAGTACCACTCTATACACATTTGAGGTCTTGCATGGCCAAACCCTTTACCACTTGCACTTAAACAATTAGTAACTGAACATATACAACCACGTCACCACTTGCACTCTGGACTGTCACCACTTGCACTCTGGACTGTCACCACTTGCACTCTGGACAGTCACCACTTGCACTCTGGACTGTCACCACTTGCACTCTGGACAGTTACCCACTGTTGAACAAAGCTAGCAGTTTGCATTTGGCTAAACATTGAAGACGAAAATTTAATTTTGTGTGTGTGGGATAAGTCTGATTACAATAAAACCAAGGAAGAAATTCAAAGGCAACAGACCAGGCTTAAAGAAGGGAAGTGTTGGTCACCTGGAGAGATTTGGCGGTTGGCTGTATATAGAAAATGATGGCTCGATAACTTTAAAACAAAACAAAAAAAACAAAGCCACTGAAAGCAATCTAATCATCCCACTCTCACTGCTGAGATCAATTATTCTTCTACTAGAGGTTTACTAATTAAGTGGCCACAATGATATTTATTCGTGACTTCCAACCCCATTATACCCTTCTGATTCTGAGGGGGGAAATATAACAAGGTGCTGCAGCATCACCAGACCCTTTCCATGTGGATTTGGTAAAGGGTCTGGCCATGCGAGACTAGCGTGTGTGCTACTAAACCAGCCACTGACCTCCTGTGCCGCCTGCAACCTCACTTCCAACTTGTTTCTTTCAGCAGTCCTCTCTTCAAGCATCTTCCTTGCATTCTCTAACTCTACCTCCATCTTTTGGTTGCCACCTGACAAGTTTCGCACTTTCAATTGAAGTTCCTTAACAACAGTTGTAAGCTCACTAACCACACCCACTGCCTTCTGCTCCTTCTGGACAGCCGTAACAGCTGTCTGTCTGGTTGCATCAATTTCTTCGCACACTTCGTGGTGAGCTTTCTCCAGCTCACTGTAGCGACCAGCTTCCATCCTCAAAGCCATTCTGAATTCATCTTCAAGTTTATTATAAGCAACTTGCTTCTCAGAAAGTCTAGCTTCCAGCTGCTCTCTTGTGGCGGCCATCTTGACCTGCTCCTGCTGCACCTGTGCTGTCACCATATCTTGCACATCTCGGCTGTTCAATGGCCGCCGCTTCTCCTTGTCTCTCTGCCTGTCTTCATCTCTCGCTATGAGCAGCTCCTGGAGATGTCTGATCTGATTCTCATTCTGAGTCAAGTTCTTTCTCAGGAGCTCCACTTCTCTCAAGTGACCAGCAGATGAGGTCTCACTGTGAGACACTGCAGACCGCAGCTCTGCCACTTCCTCCATCTTCTTCTGTTCCAAATGTTTGTATCTAGATTCCAACTCCTTCAACATGCTGCCTTGCTTCTTGTACAGACACTCCAGATCTTTACACTCTCCTTGTTCTTTCAACGCTGCTCTCTGAAGATTCTCTTTCTCCTCCATGAGTCTCTGCACTGCCTGTTTCTCTTCCTCCAACTTTCCCTGAGCCTGAAAGGAGCGCAGAGCAGCTGCTTCTTGTCTCCTGTCCGCCTCGGTCAGTCTGCTCTGGAGAGTCTTCACATGGACGACCAGACGAGAGGCTGCCTCTTCCGCCTTCCAGCGACGCTCACGCTCTCCGTCCAGCTCTAAATGGAGCACCTGATAAGAAACAATATGTCACATAAATAAATAGTATACCTGCACACAAACATATGTGGCATGTGATGCCCTTAGCAATCATAATATGAATGTAATAGCAAATACAAACATATATACATACATACATACATACACACACACATACATACATACATACATGCATACATACATACATGCATACATACACACATGTATACACACACATACACACACATATAGACACATATGCAAACACCTGTATACACACATTAAATGCCAGCACATGCACACACTCATACACCATGCCAACTCCACATAAACGTCACCAAATGCACATACACAAACCCACACACAAAGATGTACCTGCAACATCCTTACACACACACACACACACACATACACACACACACACACACACACACACACACACACACACACACACACACACACACACACACACACCCTAATAGATTCCAAGTCCTTGGCATCTCTGTCAACAGACCTCTGCCTCAACTGGTTTTTCTTCTTTCTGTCTTCCTTCACTGAACTCACATTAACTGGTTGCCTAGCAACATCTACCCTAGATGATCGCAAACGACCAGCCCTGGATACCGGTTGGTTAGTGGGTGTGGTCTGGTCGCTGTCTGTGTTTGAAGCCACACCTCCTAATACATATCAACAATCCCACTAATTATACTTCACTATTGTTTCCCTACTGAGAAAGATAATCGATACTCAAATACTACTACTACTACTACTATCTACTACTAGTGGTGTGCTTCAGCACAAATGGTGAGCGAGCTAGCCTAGCTTTAATTAAAGTGATAGCTAATTGCGAGCTACGTACCTCACAATTATATAGTTGTGGGTTAAAACTTGACCTGCCCATTCAATGAGGACGAAGACAAACTAGTGGTGTTGGGTCCGCTATGCTCTTACAAAAGTTCAGGCGTTTAGGTCTGCTCCAAGACTACAACATGTAGCTTGCTTTGCAACTCATACGGTCAATAGGTTCATTTCCTTGTATCCAGACGCTTTACCAACTACATAATCAGTGCACGGGCGAAGAAAGGTATACCATATAAACAAGCAAAATAAATAAATAAATAAACACCACGGAATCTCGATTGTGTAACCCCTGGAAGTGTCTCACTCACTACTCACCCGCCAACTACTACTACTACTACTACTACTAATAATAATAATAATAATAAACAAAAACAATAATAATAAATAATAATACAAAAAGTGTGGTATTATTGTGAAATACCACAGCAGTGGAAAACTGAACTATTGATCTGAATGGTCATGGCAATCTATTCGTGACCTCACTGCATTTTATCCGCCAGGCAATATACCGCGACAAAACTCCTGGGCAATGCATTTAGCAATGGTGAAAAGTATGACTAATAACAGAACCGGGATGAAAGAATTTCTTTGATGAAACATAATACGAAATTATGGTTTTCTTAACTGCAGGAAGGAAGTGTTATCTTTGGCTATAGTATTAACACAAGATAGCACTGGTAGTCTGATAAATAGAACTCGTGCGGCGAGAAATTTCACTTAGCCTTTAATATACATTAGAAAGTCTCTCTCTTTTCACAGGCATTTTCAAGCAAATAATATTAGGCTGGTACTAAACCCAGGACCACTTGCACATTACTTCAACCACTGAGCTACGACCACCAATGAGCAATGCTTATTTAATTACTCCAATATTAATATTAATATAAACAATTATAATGCAAGTGTTACTGAAGAAACATTAATAAACTGCTTTTATGCATCCAGAGGTTGAACATTAGTCATTAGTGATGCAACTACAATGAACAGAAGACTTACAATTAAATGGAGTCGACATGTTTCTACATTCCACCAGACCTGCCCAAGGTGTGTGAACTTTATCCTATATGATCGGTCACACAAAGTCACTGCAATCCCATACAACACATCCTTGCAGTCATCCCTTACCATATACCCTCAGTGCCATCCTTTACCATATACCCTCAGTGCCATCCCTTACCATATACCCTCATTGTTATCCCTTACCATATACCCTCATTGTTATCCCTTACCATATACCCTCAGTGCTATCCCTTACCATATACCCTCAGTGCTATCCCTTACCATATACCCTCAGTGCTATCCCTTACCATATACCCTTATTGTCATCCCTTACCGTGTATCATCATTGTCATCCCTTACCTACCTCTGCACCTTCAACTAACACCACTCACCTCTATTGGCGGCCGAGGTAACCGTGCCATCAGCATCTGTAGACGTTGAAAGCTATGACATAAAGTTGTGGTAATGGCAGATTTATATAGGTCATCCTATGGACTCTAATTATATGAACAGCATTGAAATATTTAAATTCAATACCTTATGGAACACTAACAGGATCTACCCAGAAATATAAGTTCGATTGTAGCTGTCCATCAATATGAAAGCTATACAAATTTGTCATTGAAAATTGAATAGTAGTGTTGAATAGTTATTAAGAAATGCAACTGATGATTCGACATACCCTAGCCCCTTGTAGTCTGGTGTAGTCAGACACTCGTAGCACGCAAAGCGTGCTGAGGGTCTGGGGACATGGCTGTACCAAATTTGTTCTGGAGGAATGTGGAAGTGGTGAGTGCCCCACCTCCTTTATACCTAAATTTCTACCGCAAATTAGCCATGATTGCTAAACCTAGAGTTGGAAAGGGTGGCAACATGCACAGGAATTTCTATTTGTGGTTGAGGAGGGTTATTCCCGGTAATTTGCTAACGATAATTGACCGCCCCAATATATGTGCTGCAAAACAAATTTGGTATGGCCATGTCCCCAGACCCATTCCCAGCGTAGTGGTTCGGTAAAGGGTCTGGCTACGCCGGACTAAGCCCCTTGATGATGTTTATGACCAGGGAGAAAATAACTCATCAAAAATATCTTAACAATGCATATAGGCTAAAAACACGCTCGTTTTTATTCATTAAATGCCCTTTAAAAAATCACTGACTAAATTTAGTAACCAATGCTCTTACACAGGACTTCTTTGACGAATTCAAAAGAAGACCTGTAAGTTGCTTTTCTAGCTTGAGTAGCCGTGATTCGTGTGTAGTGCTGGCATCCTGCTCACTTCTTCCGTCCACACTTCGTCTTTTGTGCTGCTGGAGCACCGCATCAATGCGAGGAGTGTCCTGCGAGGAGACAAAGACTAATTGGTCGTCAGCATAATGACTCAAACTCTACAGTACCTCAGTAGTAGAATCATCCAAGAAGTCTAAGTAAATGTCCAGTGCTGCTTGAAATAAGTTTACAATTAAGAAGCAATTTACAACTGAAGAAAACAGACTAACAAATTCGCCCGCCTACCTTCTTGGGAATCCATCAGACTTAGCAACCTGAAAACAATTTATTTAGCCAAATAGTTGCCCACATTGGCGGCTGCTGCGATGGCCGAGTGGTTAAGGCGTTGGACTTGAAATCCAATGGGGTCTCCCCGCACAGGTTCGAACCCTGTTCGCAGCGTATTTCATTTTTTTCTTTCTTTTTTTTTTTTTTTTTTGGCAATTTTTTTTGGTTTGCAATTGTTTTCCTTTTTTTTTTTTTTGCTTTTCCTTTTTGCAAATTTTTTTTTGTTTGCAAAAATGTTTTTTCACCTTTTTGGTGAGAGGGGGGAGATTTTTTTACAGGTGAAAATTCATTTTTTTAACGTTGTACACCTTTTCATTAAACCTTATTTCCACGCATAAGCCTTGTTCTACTCTGCACAAAAAAAAAATATTACAGAACACCAAGATTAAGAAAATCCTATTTGTAGACAATAAGATTTAGCTATTAACAAATAAGGCGTTTCGCAACAAAAAAAGGCGTATTTGTTAAAATTATAAGATAGCAAAATAAGGCTAAATTTTGTATCAAAATAGCTAAAAATAAGGATTATTCAGTAACAACGTTAGAGACGCGGAAGCGATCGGCTTGCTAACACTCAAACGCAAGCGCACTAAAATTCTAAGCCCAACTATAAAAGAAAGCACCGACTTTTGAGCGCACATTTCAATAATGAGTCCTTTTTGTCTGTTGGTCGTGACTGCTTTATTCTTTCCTGTAGCAAATTGTTTGAGGTCGGATTGCTCCCTCATTCAATGCTTTCCACCTGAATGTAAGCCTGGTGAAAAAATAGGACCGGTACCAGAAGGAGCCTGCTGTCCTGGCTGTGTGCCTGATCGGTGTGCTAGGGTACGCTGTGCCTTGCCTATTTGCAAACAAGGGTTCATACCTCAGGTTCCTCTTGGAGAATGCTGCCCTGTGTGTGTTCCAGACTGCTCCAAAGTTCTCTGTGCTTTGCCTCTTTGCAAGAAAGGATTTACAGCTCAAGTACCTAAAGGCCAGTGTTGTCCAATATGCTTGCCTGATTGTTCAGCTGTAAGTTGCCTGAAACCATCTTGCAAACCAAGACAGAAATTGGAAGTTCCTGAAGGAGAATGCTGTCCAGTGTGCATCCGGGATTGTTCAACTATAACGTGCTTGAGGCCGACATGCAAACCCGGGCAGAAACTTGAAGTTCCAGAAGGAGAATGCTGCCCCGTTTGCGTCCCAGATTGCTCCGCCGTGAGCTGTCTTCGACCAACCTGCAAATCTGGAGAGAAACTGGAAGTTCCTAAGGGAGAGTGCTGTGCTGTGTGTGTCCCCGACTTATCCAAGTGTGCAGCTGTGAGCTGCATCCTGCCAATATGCAAGAAAGGTGAGAAGGCGGAAGTTCCCAAAGGGGAATGTTGCCCAGTTTGTGTCCCTGACTGCTCTTCTGTGAGTTGTCTGCGTCCAGTATGCAAGAGAGGAGAAAGGCTCAAAGTCCCAGCTGGAGAATGCTGTCCCATCTGTATGAGAGAATGCAAGATAAGTGGGCAAACCCTCTCAGACTGTGCCTCTCCTTGTCCTGCAACTTGTGATGATCCTAATCCAGTTTGTATAGCACTGTGCGTACAGGGATGCAAGTGTCCACCAGGTCAAGTCATTGATTCTAAGAATAGAAGATGCATTCCTCCACAATTTTGTCCGCCAAAAGGTTTGTGAAGAAATCAATCAATGGTACACTGATGCCAAGGAATTATATGTGACTTTTCTTGGTAATCAATGTAAAAAAAAAAACCCTTAGTTGCTATTGCCTTATAATAAATTGAGCACTTAAAGCATCAAAGTCTCAAAATGGCTTTACCTTTCTTTATGATCACCAAGGTCTCTTCGTTTCTAATCCAATTTTTGAAATTCACTATCGCCGAGGTCTCTTTGTTTTAATCTAATTTTTGAAATTTCCACTATAGTGTTTACATCCACGCTGCTTTTAGCTGCTTGAAAAGTGAGACACTCTAAGTCTGAATGTGTTTGCATGTATCATCTTTTAACTCTATCTTGATACCTCTCGCTATCCCAAATTTTTACACTTTAGCCACATTCAGTCATTTTTTTCTTTTTTGTTAGTTCCATTGTTATTGAATTATTGTTTTTATTGCTATAGTTTTGTTGTTTATCTGTCTCCTGCAATTTGTTAGATGAAAAAGTTTGTGCCCTGCCTGCAGAAGTGGGTCCCTGTGACGGAGCTTTTACCAGATACTTCTATAACTCCAAGTCTAGGAGATGTGAACAGTTCACTTTCGGAGGTTGTGGTGGCAACAGCAACAACTTTAAGACCAAAGCAAGTTGTAAAGCGAGATGCAGCGGTGAGACAATTGTGGGTGCACGTCATAATCGGCTAACTGAGCCCTACCATGTTGGGTAGCTAGAACCAATAAATCAGCCACATTGTTGCCACTTCTTTTAGGCTCGTTCCTCCAAGAATAGCGTCAACTAATAGCTGCAAGTATGCTAAGAAAGTATATCCCAGTATAAGGCAAATTCTCTCGTTCTACAAGCCAATATTGTTAATTAAAACTTAACCCGACGTTGGCTGTTAAAACGAGAAAATTTGCTATTATTATAATTATTTCCGTAGAGAATGACTTAGTCTTTTTAATCTTTAGACTACATATTTGAATGTCTGAATAAAACTCATTTTGACACTTACAATTTAAACTCAAACAGAACTAATCGTGTACTAATAAATATTTTTCTTAATCAACTGCAGGTCGGATAAAGAAATGTTTCCTTCCTGCAGAGACTGGACCCTGCAAGGCTTTAATCCCAAGATTCTTTCACAACTCAACTTCTGGAAGATGTGAAAAGTTTATTTTTGGAGGTTGTCTTGGTAACAGCAATAACTTCAGGTCCAGGTCATCGTGCAACAGACAATGTGGCAGTAAGATCAGCCGACTATGACAATATGCAAATGTTCACACATCTGAACATCACTTCATTTACTTATTTTATTTTAGGAGCTCGATGCTCTTTGCCGCCAGAGACAGGACCTTGCGAAGCTCTCATACAGAGATACTTTCACAACGCTACTTCCCGAAAGTGTGAGAGATTCACTTATGGTGGTTGTGAAGGCAACAGTAACAATTTCATAGCTAGATATAGTTGTGAGCGAGCTTGTGGAGGTGAGTGTAATCCTTGTTTGATTTAATTTTAAGAATTAAGTGAAACTTTTATCTCCTTATTGCAGTTCGAGTTAATCGCTGTGAGTTGCCTCCAGAGACTGGGCCTTGCAGAGCTGCTATCCCTCGCTACTTCCATAACTCCACCTCCAGGAAGTGTGAAAGATTCACTTTTGGAGGATGTGGTGGAAACAGAAACAATTTTAGATTTAAAGAAACATGTGAAAAAGCATGTAATGGTACGTGTACGATTTACAGTTCAAATGAGAATTCTTACAAACAACTACTAATTTATACATTGTGTGTCTTGTGTATTTCAGTACGTGTGAATCGCTGCTCTCTTCCACCCAAGACCGGACCTTGTAGAGCACGTTTTATTAGGTACTTCCACAATTCCACCACTAGACGGTGTGAAAGATTTACATTTGGAGGCTGTAGAGGCAATAGCAATATTTTCAGAACCAGAGAGAGATGCGAGAAAGTTTGTGATGGTGAGTTTCAACAAGTTACAATGTTGACATCCTGTACCAACATTGATGGCTCTTGACTTATTACACCTTTTGTTGTTGTTTTTGTTTCTTTCTTTCTCTCTCTCCTCCCACTATGGGTATCCAATAGCTACAGTTAAAAACATCATGATTGTTTGGTAGTATCCTTTTGACTGACCTTAGTTTAGAACATTCCAAGACAAGCTCTGGAGTCTACTCTTTACACAACGTATTCTATGAGGATTAACAGATACTAAACAATGTTCCCTCACTATCTTTGATGTCTAGTTGCTTATGTTTTCTAGTACCTTCTCCGTGTGCAACTATTCTCTGCCCAAATGGCTTCCGCTGTAAGGTGCTTAATGGAGAAGGTTTTTGCAGTCCAGACTGCAGTCTCAACAATGGTGGCTGCCTCGCTAATCAGACGTGCCGGCTGGAAGATGTGGTTTGTGTTCGAGCCCCTTGCCCCCCAGCTAGAATTTGTGAAGATCTATCCCCTTGCGCCACTGTCAGATGTGCCAACGGGTTCCGCTGTAAAGTCTTCAATGGGGAAGCCTTCTGTGACCCTGATTGCAAGCTCAACAATGGAGGATGTGAAGAAGGACAGACATGTAGCTTGAAGAGTGTCACATGTGTGAGAGAGCCATGCCCACCGGCCAGGATTTGCACCTGTCCTCCACAATGTTCCATGAAGTTCTGTAGGAAGAATAAGAATGCAATATGTTCAAAGTGAGAAAGATTTAAGTAATTACATCAAGTATAGTTGCAAGTTTATAATGAATGATAATACCACTATGGTATACAATTTATTTGCTTGTTGGTTGTTTTTATTTGTTTTTGGTTGTAGTCATTGTTCTTATGATTTTGGTTGTTGTTGTTGTTGTTGTTGTGTGTGTATGTGTGTGTTTTATTTGTTTTTTGCTGTTGTATTTTTTCCACGGTGTTCTCTATGTCTTTTTCTTGTCTTCCAATAGTCCGGGTCCAAGAGAGATTCCTGGCTGTACGGGGAGTTGCCAGCTAACATACTGCCGTGCCTGCTACTTTTCACCCCACCCACTCCCTCTCCCGGGCAACTGCAAACAATGTGACTTAGCAGACTATCGATCCAACACACCCTGTTTCCGTCGATGGTCTAAATGCATACAAAAGGCCCATTTCAAAGAAAATGGATGGGTAAGCCATTCTTTGTTTGGAGAATAATATTTTATGGGTTCTACACTGAAATGTGAATTTTTTAATTTTTTTTTTACTATTTGGTGGCACTTCTAATATTTCAAGTACAATCTTTAGTTATTTATCAAGGAAATTTTTTTTATTTGAGATGTAAAATTAATTCAGTGCTAATCATCCTAGAACTAAATTCTTGTTTATCGAAGCTAATTTTAACATTTTTTTAGATGCAGCATCAATCTATTGAATTACAGTGTCTTGAGGCAGCAGTCCAAATACACCTACTGTGTAGGCAGGCTCATAAACCATGTGACGGTTATTAGCTACTGTGTTATGCCGTCACATTGAGACAATCCACAATTAGTGTGCAAATTTCCAAATAACAAATCATTAGTACCTCCCACGATTTTAAGAGCATTCATTATGGGTTTTCTTTTTTTGCCACGTGTTTCCTGTATTTAGACTTTCTATCCATTAGACTAATTAATAGTGTGCTATCTTGTCGGCCCACAAAACCGGACCTATCGTGTCAGTTTACATGGAGTGTTATGACTGGATGCTTTGTATCCAAGGAGTTCCCACATTTACTCTCACTTCACAAGTTTCTATTTCTTTTTTTAGACATACAGAAGACATACCAGAGACTTCAGATGCTACTCACCAGAATGTCCCCTGAGAGGTTGAGATGTGATTCACTAAACTGTTCCATAGACCAAACTTATCTCTACGTTATTACTGCATTGTTATCTTTTCTTTGTTCCCACTCTTAGAGAGATTTGCTATAATGAATGACTTCACAGGGAAATGAAAGAGGCGAGGTTGTACGACGCTTATTGACGAGTCACTATTCTGCTCATCTAATGGCAGGTGGCCATCTTAAATTTGCCTTCCACTTCCTACTATTGTCTCGTTATTGATATTGGACCACTCCATGCTGGTTACTGGCCAGTTCATGAAGGAGTGAATAGTGTTTAACAAACATGCATGAATGGAGGGATGAGGAAAATTAAATAGACTCGACTATCTTGTAAACATATAACAAAACCTGTTATTTCTTGGAAGTCCATCATTACAAGCAAGAATGAGCTAGTGGGGGGGGGGGGGGGGGGAAGGCATGAAGAAAGGAAACTTATGCCTACTGCTCTGCCACTGAGCTATCAGTTCAGTATCTGCTAAGCTAGATGATCTTTTCCTAATAAGAAAGAAGTCATTCAGTCATTTGAATTAATTTCTCATGGATAGCTAAACATTCTGAAAAGTGTGCTCTCTGTGTCTATACCTACTTGTGTGTCCAATAACTGTGGCCCCATAGGAAATGCATTGAAGTAAACAAGAATTTGTTTAGGGCAGTACTTTCCCATATCACATGTGTT